>ENA-OPZM01000159-OPZM01000159.1-human-gut-metagenome-genome-assembly--contig:-NODE-159-length-29241-cov-4.177269_pt1 | contig 29241 bp, 35 predicted proteins | sample MGYA00242478_ERZ504493 | MGnify/ENA primary metagenome ERZ504493 (study PRJEB26092, sample SAMD00036227) | human gut metagenome | host: Homo sapiens | study: EMG produced TPA metagenomics assembly of... | reverse complement strand
TGGGACATTCCGCTTTGCTGTATAGCCCATATTGTTCTGCATGGGCATTCCGCTTTGCTAGATAACCCATATTGTTCTGCATAGGCATTCCGCTTTGCTGATAACCCATATTGTTCTGCATAGCATTCCGCCTTGCTGATAGCCCATATTGTTCTGCATGGACATTCCGCTTTGCTGATAACCCATATTGTTCTGCATACCGTTCCTTATTTGTTCACACAGTCTCATTAACTGCATTCCGTCATCAAACGCTCTCATAAGCTCATCCTTACAGTACCGATTGACGAATCAACATACATTGATATATCGGTTATGAACGGATGATTTACGATGAATTTTGCTTTTAAAGAAGATATTCTTTGCGGTGATGACGATGTGTTTGTATCACGAACATACGGCTGAAGTGCAAGCGGAACATCAAGCATACCGTTTTGCCCCGAAAATGAGTTTGTTGTATCAAACTGACTGCCAAAACCGCTGTTCCTGCCCTGACGGTTATCATAGCGGTCATACTCATCAGGAATTCCGTCACGGTCGGAATCCTGCAGAGTTGTATATCCAAGCTCAAGCCAAAAGTCCTGCAGCTGTGAAAAATCAAAAATTTCAGGATTGCTGTTTTTGAAATCTCTGCCTATTGTAAAATAGAATTTCCTATTATTAAAATCTACAACAAGCTTTTCGTTTGTACCGGCACTTGCGACTGAACAAATGCCGAATATTTCTGCCTGTTCTGTTCACGCTGTTCAAGATGAGCTTTAACATCTGCTAATGTTCTGTTTTTCCAGCCTGATGAAAGCGAACTGAGCTTGTGCTTACAGTCGCTGCAAAGATAACCGTCTGAAAGCTTTTGCCTTGTGAGGGCGTTTACCTTGTCACCGCAAAGGTCACAATATTTCTTTTCAAATAGTCCCATAAACTTCTCCTTTACAAAAGATTCACGATTTTCTTCTGAATATTTGTAGCATCAATAATTGATATTGTGCCGTCACCGTTTGTGTCTGCAATTTTAAAAGTGTAATCGTCAAATTCTTCAAGCCCGACAATGTATTTTTGAACCAAAGTTGCGTCCACAACATTAATAACACCGTCCATATTGACATCATACGGAACAGTAATGTTTACATCAAGGTTAACATCTTTCTTATCAACATTCACTTCATATACCGTGTCACGCATTGCGGCTTGCTTACGGTAATGACATATTTACCTGTACCTGTTTGATAATAATACAGAGTTGCATTTTTGTGCACCATTTCATCTGTAAAGCTACTCTTATAAACGCCACCAGGAGTGTATTTATCAAACTTAACAGTAATAGTGTCATCCGGTGAGCCGCCCGTTCTGAAATCTATTATAATGCATGCATTAAACTTTTGCGTAACTTTAACCGATTCACTGTAAATAACATCACCGTTTTTACCCGTAACAGCACATCTGAACTGAGTTTCATCAAAATCCGTATTCGGTCTGATTCTCAAAGTATTTGATTTTGTACCCTTGAAGGAAAACTGGTTTAATGTAGATGAGTCGTCATCTATGTTTTTCCACATTCTTATTATACCGGTGGGTGTTCTTCTCTTTACTTTCATCTGCCACTGATAGCTTGCGGCATTTTTTGGCAGCAACCCATATAATTTCTTCTTTGCCTTTCATAATCATAATTTCTGCCTCAGGGAACTGATGTGTAAATGATGGCGATTCATATGGAACATTGTAATATGCCCAAATATAATATTGACCTGTGGTTTCATCCTGAAGAATTGTCGCCTGACTGTCGCCATTGTACAAACCACATACTGCGTTCTTGGCAACCGCATATCCTCTGTTCATATTAAAGTATAGCTGACAACAATACATACCGCTGTCAAAAGTTTCTCCGCTGTCGAGCTTTCTGCTAATTTTGTTGTTTTCGTACTTATACCACTCAATATAATCAAAGCTGTAATAAGTGCTGTTTATCGGAGTTGCCGTTGTTGAGGGGATTTTTCCCTGTTCAGGTTTCTCCAAGCCTAAAAATCCAATTGTAGGAATTTCTGTCTTCTCAAGAAGTCCCGGAAAGTTACATTTTCCCGAATAAAAAGTACCGCTCTTTGAACCCGTTACTTTACATCTAAAGACAACATCTTTCCACCCTGAGCCGGTCCTACAAGTTCTGCGTAGGTCTGAAATTTAAGATGGTCTGTAAAAACACCCGAAAATTTCGAGTCGGGTCTGTCGGTTTTATCGGAGAGGTTAACCCAGCTTAGGCTCGGATATTTTGCCTGCCATTGATAGGTAAAGGTTTCGTCTGTACTGCCGCCGTTTACTCCCACGATAATGTTAAGGACATCTCCTATGTAAACCTCGGTGTCGATATATTTGATATAAGCCTGAGCCGCAGCGTTTGCGGTTATGGCTGTCATAGGAAGTGTTGTCAACAGCATGAGAAAGCATAAAACAACACTCGAAATACGCTTTACTTTTTTCTTGATTTTCATAAAAATCCCTCCTTTATGCCCAAGGGTCAACCGAAGCCGGAGTTCGTATATCAGAGAGTGCAAGATTACGCCATAAGAACCATTGATTGCCCTTTCTGCGAAGCTCAATCGGACGAGGTGAGTCTGCTCCCGACGACTGAACCTGAACCTTTGCATAACCCTCGCTCTGATAGGTATATGCATACTCGGAAACGGTTATTTTGTACGGAACATTCGGTGTATAATCGTTCTTCACGGATGAACCCTCAAAATATGAGCGAGGAATATATCCCCTGCCCTTGATTCTGTCACGCAAAAACTGAACATCCATCCCGTTCATCGGCTGAGGTCCTTTTAATACATTAAGCATTTCTATTGTGTTTTCCGGACTTTCATCATATTCAAGCAACACAAGCATTGCAAATGCCGCTGTTGAAAGAGGTGACGAAAAGTCAAGCTCCGGCATTTTTTTGAGTTCATCTGCATTTTTCGGATAATCGGTAAATACAAATGTTTTGCTTTTGTGCATCGCATTGTTTACCGCTCCCGAAACGGCCTTTGAAACATTGTTTTTTACAGCCTGATTTGTCATATTTTTTAAGCTGTCAAATATACCCATAAACAGTACCTCCTTTTTAAAGTGCGTCAAGTGCGGCGGCAAGATAATCTGCCGTTACGGATGAATAAAAAAACGAGCTTATTTTTCCGAATTGTTTTGCCTGTTTAACCCTGTCGGCAAGGTCGGGATATGTCTGTTCGTCACAGAGCAAAGCCGTTTTACAGCTTGGCAGATATTCCTTTACTTTTCCACAAAGCTCAAGCCGTTTCTCAATAGTTGAATCGGCAAGTCTTGTGACATCCATAAGTAAAACATCAACTCTTTCTGCAATGCACAAATCAAGAATTTTCCCGTCTTGATTCGGTGAAACACTTTCAATACAAAATCTTCCCTTCTTTACAAGGGCATTTTGAATAGCCTCACTGAGCAAATTATTCTGAACACTGAGCAAAATTTTCTTCAACGGACATCACCCCTTTTCACCTATATCTTTCACTTATATTGTACAATTTTGCGATAGAATATGAATGTGCCAAACGGCATATTTCACAACATAAACAAAAAAGCACAGCTGCCCGATTGTTCGGACAGCTGTGACCTTGTGCTAAAAATATTTATGGTGGGTAATTAAAAGGGGGGTAAATAATAAAATAATTATGCTTTGTTCTTAACAGCGCCTATAATGTAAAGTACAGGGATAGCAAGACCGCAGATAAGAGAGAATACATTGAACTGTGATCCGCCTATCATGCTGATAATTTCGCCTGCAATACACATAACCGCAACAACAACGCCCCATACAATACATGTATTTGCCTTGTGCGGAAGTTTTGCGTTGATAACGCCGATAATACCTGCAACAAACTCAGCAACCGCACTGATAAGTGCGAAAACGCCGCCTACATAAAGCATAGTCATATCGTATGTACCGTCGTTAAAAGCTGCAAGTGCGGCGATACCGAGAATGGCGATGATTGATACAATCAATGCAATAGCACCGAATACAATCATAAGGATTCCCGTTACTTTAAGAAAAGTTGAACCTTTTGCCTCCATAGTTTTTCCTCCTGTCATTAAATAATAAATTTTATGCACCTTTGTCTTTGATTATTAATCGGACAAAGATAGCGTTTTGCACAAAAGATATTCACCGTCTGAGCAGTTTATATCCTGTAATTGTATTATACTGTTTTAACAGCAAAAAAATATGTGCCAAACGGCACATATTCAGAAAAAAGTATTTATTTGTCGTTAATTCTATCGTCAAGGATTACAAGTCCCGCCTCTCTTGCCTTTACGGCAAGCTCTGTTCTTGACTTAAAGCCTGTTTTTTCAAGCATATACTGTATATAGTTCTTGACAGTGCCCGGAGCAATGTAAAGTCTTTTGGCAATTTCCGTGTTTGTATCACCGCTTGTCAGTTCACGCAAAACCTCAAGCTCCCTTTCGGTAAAATCCGTACTCATTGCGTTGCCGAATTTAATTTTGGGAGTTGTGTCGGGAAACACACGCTCACCGTTCATTGTTCTGTCCATAAGTTCAATAATAGGTTCGGAACTTACCTCTTTGTACCAAAAGCTGTCAACCCCTGCATCCTTGGCACGCTTTAGATAGGAATATTCGGGCATTGAGGTAACAATGATTATCTTAATTTTCGGAAACTTTGCTTTTATTCTTTCAGCCGCCTCAAGACCGTTTGCTCCCATTGAAGTGCATATATCCATTAAAATCAGGTCAACATCGGAATTTTCACAATGATAATCCGTCATATCGGCATTACTTATTGAGCCCGCAAGCGTATAGTTTTCGCTTTGGTTTACATACATTTCAAATAAAGTTCTCGGCATTGACTGATCTTCAACTATCAGCACTCTTGTCATACTGCAGCACCTCGCTTTTCGGTATTGTGATTTCAAGAACAAAAATTTCGGAAGTCGATATTTTCATGCTTCCCCCGATTTGCTCCGCCTTTTTTCTTACGGAAGAAAGTCCGCCGCCCTCATTGATTTTTTGAGGCGGTTTTCTGCCGTTATTTGCAAATTTAAAAATATATTTTTCACCGTCGTCAAGACTTTCAAGAATCATTTTATCTGCTTTTGCGTGTCTTGCGGCATTGTTAAGGCATTGCATTGTTGCAAAAGTCAGAACCCGTGCAACCGCATTGTTATCAGTCGGAAGATTTCCGACTGTTTCAAGCGTTATTCCGACAAGCTTTGCGGCATTTTCAATATCCTTAGCAAAGTTTTCGTCTTTGCAATCATTCTCTGCGGTATTCAGAACAGAAATATTGTTTTTCCACATTTCAAGTAATTTACTGTTATTTTCAGACAGAGTGCCGTTTTCAAGATATCTTCTTGTTGTTATCAGCGTACTGCCGAGCCTGTCATGAATTATCTCTTTTGTGCGAAGAATTTCTTCTTCTCTTGTCAGATCATAGACCATTTCATTGTATTTTTTCAGATGAGCATTAACCTTTTTTAACTCGCCTATTTCATATTCCAAGGTTGATGTAAGCTTTGTAAACTCTGTTATATCGGTTGCCGCAAGCTGAAAATACGGTTTTGAAAAAATTTCCGTTTCCGACAACGAAAAGCTGAAAACCCTGCCGTCCTTTAATCTGACTGTAAATGCCCCGTCATTTTCATATTGAGAAGCCTCTTTTATCTTCTCTCTGAAGGGCATTGCAACATTAAGCGATTTACCCGTAAGTTCAAGGCATATGCTTTCCATAAGGTTATTTTTCAATACAACAAGTCCGTTTTCATCAAAATAGCAAAGTCCTGTAGGCAAGCCGTCAAAGCTTTCTTTAATTGACATTGCGGTAATATCGGTATTCCTGCAATGATGAAGCCTTACCGTTATGTACACAGACATTATCGCACAATATGCCGTTATGCCGACAGACAGAGCAAACGGCATTCTGCCAAAAAATTCAGCCATTTTATTAATTTGGTTATCATAATATATTTTACTCAAGACATGAGTGCTTACCAAAAACATTGTCAAAGAGATTACTGCAATTATAACCGCTGAAATCGGTTTCCACAACCTGATTTTATAAAGGAAAGATTGCGTTGCGTTGTATATTGCCGCACAGGCAACAACAAATTGCACACTCATCAATATAACACAAACAAACGAACGCATTTCAAGGATGGGTGTCATATGTCATCACCTCCGCTTTGCATACGAACAAACACAAACAGCGTGTCGGCGTCATATTCCGTGGTGACATTTCCGCCGAGTTTTATAATATCGTCAAGTAAATCATCAGGAATTTTCATTTCATTTTTGCTGTCACAGTTGATTTTTAAATCAATAAATTTCTCATTGACTTTTAAATTAAACAGCAACGCATCTGTGCAGTTCATTATATGCCTTATAAAAATCCCGATGAATTTAAAAAGTGCAATCGTTTTTTCGGCTGAAATTTCTCCCGAAACATTACTGAAAAACGAACACGAAATTCCGTAAACAGAAATGTACTCGGCAAGTTCTCGGATACTGTTTTCAAGCTCAAAAGCATTCAGCATTTTTCTGCTTTTTGCCATAATGAGCAGATTGCTTATTCTCTTGATGTAGACATTCACAACACAGGCACGGGCATAATTGACCGAAATATCTCCGCTGTTATTTTCAATGTTTTTGAGTATATTTTCAAGGTCGCAAAGCTGAGGACGGATAAATTCGGTTATACTGTCATAGAGCTTGTTCTGTTCGGTTACTGCCGCTCTTCGTTTTTTCAGCTCTGCCTCTGATTTTAAGATTACATTGTATTCCGAAATCTGCTCTTTTACTTCCGAAAGTTCTCTGTTAATTCGGTTAATTGCCGATATATCTTCTGTCCAAACTACCTTACCGCCTTTTATATTATGCTTTTTAAGAATTATATTTTCATCAATCACAACACTGTTACCGTTTTGCAGAACAACATCTTTTGAAACATTTGTTGCGTTTTTAGAGCGGTATTTCACATTGCCCTCATTGTCAAATATGAGAGTGTTAAGATTTGACGCATTGAAAAAATCGCCGTAACCCGTATTTGACGGCACAAGACCTATCTGAATAAGGCTTTCCCATAGAGCAATTGAGGCAAAACAGAACACCTCGGAACATTGTAAATTCTAAGTCCCGAATATCCGTGATTCAGATTATTCCAGAGCGTGTAAATTATTGCGACAAGAATTATTACAATCGGAATCCACAGCTTTTTGCGTGTTGCGGAAATTCTGCATCGATTGATTGAAAGCACAATTGACGAAAGTACAAGTATAAAAATCCACACTGCAATTACATAGTAAACAGGGCCGTAACTGTATTGTTTGTTCCAATTGTGAAAATCAGGTTCAAATACAAAAGCAAGCTGATGAAAATCGTTCGTCATAACAAGCAGCACAAGAACGGCGGCAGGTATAATCAAAAGATATTTTCGGTTATTTGTATTTTCGGGCTCACCGATATTCAGCATTGCAAAAAACATCATAAGCGGCAAAAACACCATTGCTATGTAATATGAATACCAAAGATACCGTCCGTATGTGTTGATGTCGGCAGGGCTGTTGTATTTTATGGCACGAAGAGCCATCCACAAGAGCATAAGCGCCGCAGATATCACAAGGCAGATTCGTATATTCTTCTGAACAATGCGATATGCAACAGACACACCCCAGCCTATAATAAGCCCCGAAAAGATAATAACATCAAAATTTTCAATATAATTGTCCGCCGAGGAAGTAAGATGAGAAAAAATTCTCACCGCACCTCCAAACAGGAATATAATTATCCCGACAACAGTCAGAAGCTTTGTTTTGTCAACTTTGCGAACCATATGCCACCCGTCAGTTATTTCAAGTTTAATTTCAGCAACATAATTTTTTTAAAATACCAATGTTGCACACCATTTTACTACATAATAACACAATATAACGGATTATACAATTCATATTTACCGCAAACTTAAACAAAAAAGTAAATAGTTAATTTTCAAAGTAACTTTCATGCTGGAACTTACTTTGGAAATTAACGCACTGAAATCTTCCTTGTTTTGGACTGTAATCAATCGTGGTATTCTTAACAAATTTATTATATTACAAAAGGCACATAACCGAAAGTGATAACGGTTATGTGCCTTATTGTTTTTTGCAATGCTGTTTTTTCACAGTCCACGAGTAAAATTTGTACCCTAATTAGATTTACACTATTCTCAAACGCAAGCACGGCAAGTTTTGCTTTGGCATCGGTTTTACTACCTTATAGATTTACACTATTCTCAAACCGCAATGGCGGCACGGCTCGGGGTCTTAGAGTTTTACTACCTTATAGATTTACACTATTCTCAAACTGCATTTAGGTGGCAACGAGTGAATTATATGTTTTACTACCTTATAGATTTACACTATTCTCAAACTCCGATTCTGGAAGTAACCTTACCTCGTTTGTTTTACTACCTTATAGATTTACACTATTCTCAAACGCTCCGTGACGGCACACATCCGATTTATAGTTTTACTACCTTATAGATTTACACTATTCTCAAACACAGGTCAGTTTTATTATCAAGCAGAGCTTGTTTTACTACCTTATAGATTTACACTATTCTCAAACGTGACTTATAGATTTGCGGGAGAGGCACAAGTTTTACTACCTTATAGATTTACACTATTCTCAAACTAGCCGTCAAAAAGTATATGCGGTTGGGTTAGTTTTACTACCTTATAGATTTACACTATTCTCAAACAAAGAAAAGAGAATAAGAAATTCAACGCTTGGTTTTACTACCTTATAGATTTACACTATTCTCAAACTGCACCGTTTTTTCAACGGCGATGTAAATTGTTTTACTACCTTATAGATTTACACTATTCTCAAACAACGCTTTTAGTCTTATATGTTTTCTTGTTGTTTTACTACCTTATAGATTTACACTATTCTCAAACACGCTTTTTTGCTTTATTGAGCATTTGACAGTTTTACTACCTTATAGATTTACACTATTCTCAAACACGGCGAAACCGAAATTTACAATTTGCCCCGTTTTACTACCTTATAGATTTACACTATTCTCAAACGTATAAGCGAAATGGGACAATGGTATTATAGTTTTACTACCTTATAGATTTACACTATTCTCAAACTCATTATACTTATACATCCACACCATTATCGTTTTACTACCTTATAGATTTACACTATTCTCAAACTTCTCTGAATGCTTCCGTGCAAGCATTCACGTTTTACTACCTTATAGATTTACACTATTCTCAAACTTTATCGGGTGTATATGGCGGTGTCATTGAGGTTTTACTACCTTATAGATTTACACTATTCTCAAACATACACATTTAAAATTTCCGCCGAGCATACAGTTTTACTACCTTATAGATTTACACTATTCTCAAACCGAACATGTTCCACCATAAATGTTTCCGCACGTTTTACTACCTTATAGATTTACACTATTCTCAAACTGAAGCAGTTTTTTTATTTCGAAAATGGGTGTTTTACTACCTTATAGATTTACACTATTCTCAAACCTTCATAGTCCATTTTTAATTTTTTATGCTGTTTTACTACCTTATAGATTTACACTATTCTCAAACGGTGGGGGAATTGCTATTTATGGGGGTTTAGGTTTTACTACCTTATAGATTTACACTATTCTCAAACATAGGTTGTACACTTTGTCAATACCTTTTGTTTTACTACCTTATAGATTTACACTATTCTCAAACTCAACAACGCAGTAACTGAAATTACGTTTGTTTTACTACCTTATAGATTTACACTATTCTCAAACCAATAGCTTTAAACTGTGCAGACCAAATCAGTTTTACTACCTTATAGATTTACACTATTCTCAAACCCGCAATTGTAATCTTCTGAACTCAATTCAGTTTACTACCTTATAGATTTACACTATTCTCAAACACACAGGTTCCGACAGTGCTATTTCATCATGTTTTACTACCTTATAGATTTACACTATTCTCAAACCGAATACTACGAACAGATACAAAGCGGTAAGTTTTACTACCTTATAGATTTACACTATTTTCAAACCTCAAATAGGGAATAAAATGCACCCACTATACTGTACACGGCAAATCTATAAGGTCATTTTATAACATTTGTATAATGATTGTCAATAAAATTCGCACAAATCATTATCAATCACAACAAGTTTTTCGTATTCAGAAACTTCTTTCGGCACTGAGTTTTCAATGTTAAGCAAATATATACCGTGCATAACGGCGGATTCCAAAAGATTTTCACATTCTCTGTCATCAAGATAAATATGCAGATTTTGAACAATAAAACACTTTATTCCAAGATACTCTTTCATAAGTTTGAAATATCTTAAAAGATGACCGACATTATCATCCGAGGCATCTGCAGGCGCAAATGAAAACAATTTTACTAATGCCATTGTTTCAATACTTTCGCAGAACTGAAAATCATAATCATTTTCCTTAGAAAGCTCGCAGCACAGGCTCACACATAAAGCTTTAATTTCTGAAATTTGCGGAAAATATTTTGTATTACACAAATTTTCAAAAAAAGAATTTACCTTAGTCATCATTTTTCTGTCAGAAATTCAAATGTAAGAACGCTGTCAACATATTTGACTGATTTTGAAAAATCAAGCGGCTTAAAATTTTCGGAAAACACAAACATTTCATTACAATCACATTCACTAACCGAAAGTATTGTATGTCTGAAAAGTTTTTTATTTTCTATAACAAGAGTGACCGCATTGCTTTTTGAAAAATCAAAAGGCTCCGACATATACTTGAAAAGAAATTTCATAGCATTAACAACCTTTCGTCACTGTCAACGGTATCACTTGAATAATCGCCTGTAATTATCTCAATTTTTGAAAACTGTTTTTCGGTAACAGACAAAATCTGAACAAGTCCTTCCGGCGGTTTATTCTTTTTCAAAACGTCAATTATTGCCGCTGCCGTATTCTGATTCAACGCAAGCTTAACATACACAGATTCCTGCATCATCATAAAACCGTTTTTAATTAAATATCTTCTGAATTTTCCGTAGTTATGCCTCTGTAAAGGAGTTTCAACGGGCAAATCAAATAAAACCATTATTCTCATAAATCTGTAACTCATTTTCCTGCAAACCTTATAAGCGAGGTATCACATTCTTCTATTGCATCAAATACACTTTTGCAGTATATTTTCACGGCATTTATAAAAGTTTGTGTTCTGCCGTCAATTTTGAATGCATCGTTTAACAAATTGAATATTGATATTTTTTCTTCTTTTTCAAACTTTTGAGGATTCATTATCCTTTACCGCTATATCAACGAACGGGCGAAAAGGTTCCATTAAATCACAGCTCAGATTGTATTGATTAAACATATTATCGTGAAATAATCCAATTGTGTGAGATATCCATTTGCTGTAATTTCTCGGTTAAAAACGGAAAGAACAATACTGTAGCCATAGTTCAGAGCAGCATTTATAGGACATTCGTCATTGCGACTGAATGATTTTCCGAACAAGGCATTAAAATACACCTTGGCGGCATGTCCTTCTCTGTTTGATTTATCATTAAGTTCAAGCTCATCTATATATCCCATAAGCATACTGCTTTGTGGAAGTTTGTATATTTCAAGAACTTTAGCTTGATTCTTAATTTTTTCGGCTACAATCTGAGTCCACACACATTGCTTTACCGTTTCATTCCACGCAATTTGTCTTTTAATTTTAAGACTGCAGTCATGACTACCGTAATATGGAGTAAGTTCCGAAAGAGGATTGTGCTTTTCATCGCAGAATATGACCTTTACTTTTTTCTTGATAAGCTCACAAAGGAGAGCGGCAGTAACCGAAACAGCTGTACTTTCAATAACAAGCACGGATATTTCACTTATATGCACCTTTACCGTGCTTTCAACATCACGCACAACAAGGTGTCCCATGCTGTAATCCAGCTTGGATGTTTTCGTAATTACTACCGTTCTCCAACTCATCTAAATATCCTCTTTTCTGATAACTTACATATGTAACAAATCAATCTTCTTCTCAAACAAACCTGTTACCGACTGATGAACAAGATAAATCGACTTTACACCTTTAATCTCCGACAATACGGAATTTAAACCAACTCTTCCCGAAGAACTACCCTCACCAATATACGTAAGATTTCCTAAAACAGCATTACAATGTATGATTTTGAGTATTTCTGTAAGAACAAAACATTGTTTTCTAATATCCAGTTTTTCAAAAGCATCACGTGAGATGCGATTTTAACACCCATATCACCAAATTTAACTTTTAAAACTGTATCTGTCATTTTATAGGTTAAAATATCAAACAACTTCAAATTCTCATCGGCACTCACTTTGTCAAGCTCGGTAATATTGTAATTTTCAGGCTTGGAATTCAACTTAACAACATTTCTGATATATTTTTCAGTATCATAACTAACTGTTAACTGCATGGCTGGTTTGTATATAATTTGCTTACCAGTCTTGGCACTTATATGCATTCTGAAACCGTCAATTTCAATGCAGGCATTATATTTTACAACGGGAATCAGAACCACAGGATTTTTCAAGCCAAGAGTTTCACTCAGATATTTTTCAGGGTTTGCTTCATACCGAGCCTTAATGTAAGAATCAATTGCAACAAGCTGACGCATTTCTTTGCCCTTTTTGCCCTCGTATTTAACAAATGAAAAGTACGAAGATGCCGGCTTGTCATAACCTCCGTATTTACTGATATCCGAAAGCGGAGAGTTCTGTTTTAGCGAAACCTGACCGCTTCCTTTTTTCAGAGGATTCATCTTGAAAAGTCCGCCGTTTCTTGTTAAAGCATACCTTGTAAAACGGATATTGTTCTTATTCATAGTCTTTCTGACAATTTTGATTGACTTATTATCATCAATTGACCATGCGTTCGGTGTATTAAAACTGAACATTTTGTTAAGACTGTATGTTTTAGTCTGCAAACCTTTTATAAATATGGATTTGTTGTGTGTGCAGCGTTCGTTATACACATTGCCGACAACAATATTTAGATAGGCATCTTTTGCATGGTGAAAATCGTTTACTTCTCTGCATTTTAAGAAATCATATTCGTGTCTGAATTCAGAAACCGTTGACGCTTTTACATACACAATTTCAGTATCGGGATACAATTCTTTAAAAAGTGACGCAACTGCTTTTGTTGATTGAGATGTTTCAACAATCTGTCTTGCAATAAAATCTGAAAGTTCGCTATCAGAAAGCGGAGTTGCCCTTGTAAGCCTCTCGTACTTTTTCTTGCTAATAAGACCTTTATCCATAAGCAAATGCCAGAAGCCTTTCATCTTTTCACGAATTGAACTGTCAAGCGGATATGTATTATCCTTGTGAGCATTAACCTGTTTCTTTACAAGGACACGGTTATCAAGGCTGTCATCTTTAACTTTTGAACGCGGGAAAATGTGATCCACATCATAAATGTTTTGATTGTACAATTCCGACAGATTTATCGGTTCTCCCGTGTACATACACTTGCCGAATTGAGTATAGTAAAAATACAGTCTGTCTCTTTTAAATTCATCATCAGGTGTTTTTTCAATAGATTTCCAGAGTTCGCCCGAATCCTCACCGCATTTTTTATATAAATCCACAAGCTTGGTCTTTCTTGACTCTTTACGGCCTTTGTCGCCCTTCACACCGTCTTTTCTTGTCATCTCAACAAATATCTTTTTAGGTGCATGACCTTGAATTTTGTTGATTTCATGCATAATTTTCAAAGACTGATACACAGGGCGTTTTACCGCAGGAGAAATATAGAGATTCTCCACCATTTTCTCAAGACTTTGCCCTGTTTGAATACCGTCAAGATAGTTTTGTCTGCTCTGTTCAAAACCGTATTTTGAGCCAAGCAGCTCCATAAGATTATCATTTGTCTGCCATAGTGCATGGATAATGTTAAATTGCAACTCGCCTGTATTTTTATCGACATTATAAACTTCGGTAAGAAACTCCTTTGATAATCTTCCCCAATCCTTGTATTTGAGTTTAGAAATTCTCATTATATCTTCATCCGATAATTTTGAACCGAGCTGCCTTTTTAAACGCTTTCTTAAAAGTTTTTTATCATCGCCAAATACAGTTATAGCTTTTATAGCGTCCTCTTTTTCGCTGTCGGTCAGATTAAACTGTGACATTTCAATTGCGGAACGCATACTTGACTTAAAATTACCGTCAATGCCTGTGATATCAAAAGCAACACCTTTTTCGCTTTTTAGATAATTTAGCAAATCTTTTCTTCTGACCTTTTTATGCGTCATAAACAAGTCATTAAATATTGCCTGTTTAAGACTTACATCAGGCTTTTTTCCGTCAAGTCTTAAATTATTCAGTTCATTAAGAACCGTAAAAGCACTGTATAAAATCGAATTCTTAGGTATTACATCCTTCGTTGGAAGATATGTACATTTTGAAGTCAGATTATTTATAAAATTCTCTGCCGATTGCTCTATGTCAACAACACTGTCAAAATTCCACGGATATATTTTTTCATTACTTCTGACAAGCCAGAATTTTAGGCTGTGATTATTCAGCGGACCTACATAATACGGTATTCTGAATTCAAAAATTTTGACTATCTTGTCACTTACAGAAATTCCGTTTTCATCTTTATTATTAAGAAATTCAAGATATGTTGAAGCATTTTCAGAATTGCTTTCAGCTCACTCCTATTCACCTGCATAGGAATAACGCCGTTATCTTTTACGACAATTTTCGGCATAAATGTGCCGTTTTCAATCTTATCAAACATTTCTTCATAGCCTGTTTTGTCAAGCTTTTCAAACTTTTTCTTCAGATATTTGCAGAAATCTGCCTGATTTGTACGATACTGAATCACACCGTTTCTGCCGTTTTCTTTGTACTTTCCGCAATATGTGTAAGTTTTCGGAGAGAATAGGAAAAACCGTAAAAAGCCGTTAAAAAAAGTTAAAAATCTGAAAATGTAGAAAACAAGCCGTTTTTTAGGTGTAAAAAGAAATTACACTTTGAAAAAACAGCTTGTTTTTTTATTTAGTGCGAAAACAAAAAAGCCGAGCAAATCACGAAAAATTTGTGAATCTGCTCGGCTTTAATTTTTTTAAAATAACCTTTTAAAAGCGTTTAAAAGGGCTTTAAATCGGCTTTTTATTCAATTTTTAGGGTACATCACAGACTTTCAAGGCAACAAATCAAAGGCAACAAATCAAGTGCTCAAAGGCAACCTTGTTGCTATTCCGATAAAATCTATATTTTTTAACATTTCGGGTTTTCTAATGTGGAAAACTATTTTTAATCTGAATTTGAATTATTATGCACGATAATGAAAATTATTACAAATCCACCTTACCCAGCACCTTGCCTACGCACCGAATCTCATCAAATTCGTGTAATTGTATAGGTTTATATGCAGAATTAAGCGAAATAAGTTCATTTCTGCCCATCTTTTTTATGTAAGATTCGCCATTAAGAACGAAAACTCCTATTTCCTCTTCATATATGCTTTCGGAATTTTGAACAAGGACACGGTCGCCATCTAAGAATTTTGGTTGCATACTGTCCCCTCGTACTTCAAGCAAAAAATCGGCAGAAAGTGTTTCCTCAGTCTTTGGAACATTGGTATATTCAATAGGCATATCATCTGAAAGCCAAGAGCCTGAGCCAGCTGATGCAGGTGTCCTGTAATACGGCAAAATTATTGTCTTATGTGATTGAGAATTTGAATCATGGTGCTTGTCATTTTTTAAATTTGTGTTTCTATTACCTGTGCGTCCTAATAAAAAGTCACCGGAAACATTAAAATAATCCGCAAGTGTATTTAAACTATCATACTTGGGTAATTGTCTACCACTCTTCCAATGACTCATAAGAGATTCGCTAATCCCAGTATCTTTAGAAATTTGGTAAACTGTCAAACCGCTATCTTGTATAAGTTGCTTAAAAATATCACTAAACATTTGCACACCTCTCCAAACTTTACATTTGTAAAGTAATTTTTCTTGACTACATTACAAATGTAAAGTACAATATAACTGTGTTAATTAAGCAAGTTAATTTTAACACAGTTAATTTTATAAAACAAGGAGGTACACCATGAATTTTGGAGCAAATGTAAAAAAAGTCAGAGAAAAAGTAAATCTGACACAGGTAGAGCTTGCTCATGCGGCGAGCGTAACTCCTGCAATGATAAATCAAATTGAAAAAGGCATAAGAAACCCATCTGTATTAGTCGGTTTTGAAATTGCAAAGGCACTTGAAGTATCACTCGATGAACTTTGTAAGGGGGCTTAATAATGATAGGCAAAACAATTAACAGGTATGAAATAATCGGAAACATAAACAATCGTGTTGTAATGGCTCACAATCCAAATGCAGTTGAACCGTGGGTTGTGTGGTGGCTGGACAGCGACGGAGATCCTTACAGCGGCAGTTACTTTGCAAGCAGAAATGCCGCTGCCAAAGAATTTATGGAGAGAGCATTTTGTGTAATAAAGTGAACCCTCGCTGTAAAGGGTGCGGACACCGCAGACCACTAAACAGTAACAGCTACAAAGGCTATTGGATTTGTTACTACATTCTTGATACGGGACAGCCACGAGATTGCACAGTTGAAGAATGTACGCACTACACAAATAAGGAATGTCACATCAAGGAGGACTTATGGAAAGATTAGATTTATTTGAAAGGAAAAATTTAACTAAAACCGAAAAACTTGAAAAAATACTCAGAAAATACGGAATAAATTTTGACGATTTAAGACAGCTTAATGAATCTCAGATTAAAGCAGTAGAAACAGACTATTATTCAACTTATGGTGAATCAATATCAATAATGTTTGATTTTTAAGCCGAAACCGCCGCAAGGCGGTCAGCAGGAAATGACCTCCCTGCTCTGATGATGGCAGGTCAAAAGGATGTGATTTTTTGATTTATCTTAATGTTAAGGAAGTTGCAGAGTTAAAAGGATGTTCTACTCAATATATTAAAAGGATTGTTTTGGATGGTTCGCTTAAAAGTGAAGTATCTTTTAATCAAAACAACCGCAAAAAGTATTTAATACCGTTAAACGAACTATCCCACTCCGAACAACTCAAATACTACAAATCGCACGCAATAGCAATTCCTGAGGATTTGCTCCCCGAACGCAAGACGGAGCGACCCCACAAGGAATTTGATGAATTTTCGGCGGTACAGCGTGAAGAGATTGCCGAGTGGATAAGAATACTTAACGCTTGGGATGAGTATTGTGCAACATCAAAGCTACAAAAAGTACCTGCAACCGAAAAATTTGTGCAACTACAAAAGGTTGCTAACCCCGATCTTAACATATCAAAGGGCATTTTGTACCGAAAGAAAAAGGCTTTAAAAGCCGATGACCTTGCAGGACTGCTTGACAATCGAGGCAACTGGAAAAAAGGTACATCTTCGATACCTGAAGAAGTGTGGCAATGCTTTTTAAGTTTTTATCTTGACGAAGCACAACACCCTATCCAAGCGTGCTACGAATACACAGAAATGTGGATTAAAAGAGAAGCTCCACAGCTATTACCACTCCCTGCTTACGCATCGTTTTACAGGAAAGTACAAACGGCAATACCTAAACCCGTTGAAATAATGGGGCGTGAGGGTATGAAGGCATTTAGAGACAGGTGTGCACCGTATATCAGACGTACCTATGAAGATATGGTAAGTAATGAATGGTGGATTGCCGACAATCATACTTTTGACGTACAGACAAAAGGTGAAAAAGGTAACCTGCACAGGCTTTATCTCACAGCATTTTTTGACGCTCGCAGCGGAATATTCACCGGGTGTTATGTAACAGACGCACCGTCATCACAGGCAACACTCATAGCACTTCGTAAAGGAATTATGAAATACGGCATACCGCAGAACATTTATGTTGATAATGGTCGTGAGTTTCTTACCTTCGACGTAGGTGGTTTAGGTCACAGGCAAAAGAAGAGTACAAAAGATAAATTTGCTCCGCCGCCTGTTTTTGAACGGCTGGGCATTAAAATGACAAATGCTATCGTACGAAATGCGAAGGCAAAGATCATTGAAAGACGATTTCGAGATGTTAAAGACCGACTTTCAAGACTGTTTCCGACTTATACAGGCGGTAATGTAGTCGAACGACCGGAAAGACTTAAAAAGGTAATCAAGGTCACCGACAACATACCCACGGATTATGAATTCACTCAGGCAGTTGAGGACATTTTAACCTACTATATGAATGAAAAACCATATAGCGGAGCGGTAAGCTCAGACAGCGGTAAAAGCCGAATGCAGGTTTACAGAGAACAACTTAAAGAAAAACGAGTCGCCGCAGAACTTGACCTTAACTTAATGTTAATGAGGAGCACAAGAAGTCAGAAAGTCGGCAGGCGTGGAGTACATCTTTCTGTAGCAGGAGAAAAAATCGACTACTACAACGATGACCTTATTCTAAATCATTTCGGCGAATCGGTTTACTGCCGATATGATCCTGAGGATATATCCAAAGTCAGAATATATGACCTTGATGATAACTACATAATGACCGCTCCAACAGACAATGAAGCAGTTCTTGCCTACGGAGCATCTAAAGATGCAGTTGCTCAGGCACTCCGTAAAGTTAAGAGCCTTGAAAAGCTCACCAAACAGGAACTCAAGGCAAGTCAGATTACAGCATTTGGCAAAGAAACAGCACTCAATCTTGTGCTTGCAACCGCTGAGGAAAACAAAGCAAATGCCGAGGAAATCAATCCGAAGGTTATATCAGTACACCGTGCCGATGAAACGGCAGAGCAGTTGCCTATGGCGGTTGGTCAGTCAAACATCGTTACAATAGACAAAGCAAAAATGATAAGAAATCTTGAACAGCGACAAAAGGAGGAATAATAAATGTCGGTAATGTCAGCCAATCCTGAATTACAGAAAAAATTAAGGAACTTTATCGAAGAGTGCGGCTCACAAACCAAAGCCGCAAGGGCTCTCGGTAAATCAGCGGCAACCTTGTCAACCTATCTTAATGACCGCTATAACGGTAATTTAAGTGATTTTGAAAAGTTTTTAACTGAAACATTTGAAACCAAAGCCGCTGCAGAAAATCTGAAATCAGCTCAAGTGCTTAACAGCTACAAGCCTACAAGCATAAGCTCAGAAGTTTATGAAACAATCCGCTTGTGTCACCTTAAGGGCGGTCTTGCAATTGAGTGTGGCGATGCAGGCATCGGTAAAACAATGGCGTGCAAAAAGTATGCTGAAGATTATCCTGCAACAGCAATTTATGTGTCCGTAAACCCCTGTTTAGTAACTTTAAGTGCATTTTTAAAACTGCTTTGCAGAACACAGAAAATCACCGCAACAGGTCGCAAAGATGAAATGTGGTTAAGACTTGCAGATAGCTTTGAAGGTGAACGCAAGGTACTCATCATTGATGAGGCACAGCATCTGCCGATTAAAACCATTGAGGCTATCAGAGCTTTTTTTGATAGCAACCCACAGCTTGGCATTTGCCTTGTCGGAAACATTGAAACCGTTACAAATACCGGCAAAAGCAAAGAAGCGTTCGCCCAGATTCGTAACCGTACAAAACTTACCGAAGTAAGGCATACATCAGCAATTAAAAACAGCGACATTGAGCTGTTGTTTCCTGCCGTTAAGTCCGATGAACGAGCAGTAAGTTTTTTACTTGGCATTGCAAGGTCTGAACAGGGCATCAGAGGAGCAAGCAATGTTTTTGGAAATGCCGTTGACAACGGAAACATCACCTATGAGGGCTTAATAGCAATGGCAAAAGCTATGCGTATCAAGGTGTTTTAAAGTGTTTTAAACAATATTTGGAGGGATTTAAAATGTCGTTAAGAAAAATTGTGTTACTGCTCTCAGCAGGGTTCAGCACGGGAGTAGTAATGACTGCCGCATTCGGTCAAGTGGGTGCAAGGAGCTTTACAGCAGGCGGAGAAATTTGCTTTGTGCCTATGGTGCTCCTGCTTGTATGGGTTGGTTGGATGCTCCGTGGCGAAAGCCGAAAAATTAAAAAGAGTAAAAGGAGGGGCAATAATGACAAAAGAAGAATGGAAAAAAGGTTGACATAGCACTTACATCTGTATTTGCTCCGCCGGTTAATCTTAAAATCGACGGATACAAAGTATCTCTGAACCTCACTCAAAAATCACGATTCCAAAATGCTATTCTTGTTTATGTAAACGATGAATTTCGTGGTAAATGGCTTGCAGAGGATTGTGAAATCCGCAGAAGATTTTATTGCTGTAAAAAGCGGTCAGTTGTCACCGAAAAGGATTACAAACTTTACGGAGTTCGTAGCAAGAAAGCTAAGCAGGAACTTAAAGATAAGTTTAGTTACAATGAGTATTGTTCATACTGGACAAACTTTGAGAAAATGAAAAAACATTTTATTGCTAATAACAAAAGCATTGAATTTTATTAAATTTCGGAGGGATAACAATGGATAACTACAATATTCGTTTTGGAGAGGAAATCGGTGAGCAGGCAGGCTTAACAATGGTTGATTTGTTAGCGAAAAAAGCTAAAGCAGCTATTAAGCAAAAAAATGTTGTGATAATGTCAGTAGAATCTTCAGACGAGACGATTGAAACCATTATAACAGGCAGTGCGATTGACAGACTTGGAAGGTTAGGTACATTAACGATTGAAACTATACAAAATATAGAGAAAGATACTGACAAACAATATGCTAAGGCAATGTTATACGGCTTTGTCAGAGCAATACAAGCTGCTTTTGAGCGGATATAATCCGCTCGCCTTAATGCAACTCCCTGTTGGGAACGGTCACAAGTCCGTGTAAATGCAGAGTGAGGATAGGCAATATTAAGCAATATATATTGAACAGGAGGTCAATTATGAAAACATCAAAGAGAATTTGTAAAAACGGCTCTATTACTCTGCCAAAGCAGATAAGAGGCGAAGCAGGATTGTTTCCGGGCAATGCTGTTGACATCGAAACAAGTACAGACGGCACTGTTACAATTAAACCGTCTGCTCCCTGTTGTCGCTTTTGCGGTACAGTTGAAAATGTAATCATTGCAGATAATGTTATCATCTGCGCAAATGTGCCGAAAAATTACTTGCAAAGGTGGATAAAACAAATGACTGATTTAAAAAAGCAGATTGATGAGCTTGCAGGCATTAAAGCAGATATGAGCAAACTCAAAGCACGCAAGGACAAGCTCGAAGCAGAGATTATTATGCAGTGCTCGGAAGACCTTGAAAACACCAAATATAAAAGTGTCCATTACGCAGGCACAGAATCAGAGCTTACAGCGGTAACTTCGGAATCTCTCAAAATTACATACAACTCATTTTTGCTCTCAATTTTTGGCAAAGCATACAAAGATGCGGTTACGGAAAAGACAGAATATTCCCTCTCTGCTCCGGCAAAAAGAATGCTCATCGGTTTGTGGAAGGGCAATTTTGTAAGATGCACCGTCAAAGAAGTTATTGAACAGATGAACGGTGTATCTGATGACGAACGCAAACAGCTTGTCAAGAAATGCAAGGGCATTAACTACGATAAGGATGTAAACAACATTTTAAAGTTCACAAACCTTTCGGAGGACGATGCAAAAGAGTATGCCTACCTCATTTCAGAGGCGGCTGTATGGCAGGACTTCAAAAACCTGCTCACCGTTAACGGAATGGATGAAAGCCATATTGACGATATCCTAATGAAGATACAGAGCAGTTTTGTGGTTGAGGACAGCACAAAGATATCTTTAAGCTGAGGTGATTGATTTGTTAAAGCCACAGCAGACACAAAGAATATACGCAATAGCTGCACGGCTCGGTGTTTTGGAATCGGGCAACAAAAACGATATGCTGCACACGATTGTTTATCGTCTTACTCAAAAGGAGAGCATACGCACTCTTGATGAAAACGAATACCGAACAGTTGTCGCAGAACTTGCCGAAAGGCTGAAATTGCAGAGCCTCACAGAGCCGCCGAAACCGTATAAGAAGAAAAGATACGAGGACAGCGGCAGAGGAAAAATGTCAGACGGTCAGAAACGCAAAGTGTGGCAGTTGATGTACCAGCTTGAAAAATACGATACCGAGCCTACCACAGCTAAACTCGGCGACAGACTCTGCGGTATTATAAAGAAAGAGTTAAAAATTGACTGTACATCAAAGCAGCCTTTTAGGTGGCTAACATATAATCAGGGCATAACCTTGATTGAAAAACTTAAAAAGTACATTGACAGTGCTCAAAGGAGGAAGGCTGGTGAAAATAAATCTTGATGATTTGGTAGGTACGCAAAGGGACATCGCCGAAACAATAGGCATTGAAAGTTACATTAAACTCTGTAAATCATTTGGCGGTGACACGATATACATACAAAAATACAGCGAGCTGCAAAAACTCGAACGCAACGCTGAAATCAAAGCAAAGTATAATGGATACAACAGCAGTCAGCTTGCAAGAGAGTATGATTTATCAGAAAGATATGTGAGAATCATATGCTCAAACGGTACCTTGACGGTCAGTTAAGTATTTTTGATGATATATAACAATGAAGAAAAAATAGGATATTCTTCCTCTACGGGAGTACGGTTTTATAAGGTATTATTAAGTTACAGACTTGACTTAATGATACCTTATTTTTTGGAGTAATATATTATGAATTTTGCAACAGACACTTGGTGGCTCTTCGGTCTTATCATTTCGGGAGCTATCGCTATTATCAGCTTTTTTCTCAAAAGAACAATTAACGAAGCGGATAGACACGACAAGGAAATCAAAGAAATTCAGCTGTCCTATGTAACAAAAGGCGAACTGAAAGATGTTAAAACCGATGTCAACAAATCTATCAGCAAGTTGCAAACTGATGTTGAGCAAATCAAGGACACCTGCCTTACAAAAAAGGATTATTATAACTCTATAAACGAGGTTAAGGACGAAATAAAGACACAAAACAAGCTCATTTTGGAGCTTTTAAGAGGAGGTAAAAACAATGACTAATGATGCAGAGGCATATATACAGAAAATCAAAGCAAGAAACTTTGTTCAGAACAACGGACAGATTTTGAGAACTATTAACATACTTCATGTGAATTATGAAAAACTGTCTGATGTCAAATTTGCAATCAGTAATGTATCAGAACATGACTTCCTGTCATCGGTTAATTACCTCTTTTTGTCGGAATACATTTTGCTCCGTCATATCAAAACAAAAGAGCCTGCCGACATCGCAGATGTTCCGTATGAAGAACTTGAGGCAAAACTCTCATCAAAGGGCATTAAGCTCCTCGAAGGCTCCGTTACTGATAACTCGGTTGAGGTTTAGTTATGGGCAGAAACAACCGCAGAGCTTGCGGTAAGATTGACAAATTGCCTCCTGACCTCAAGGACACCGTAGATCAGATGCTTGTCAGCGGACAAACCTATCGTGAAATTGTGTCATACCTTGCTGATAACGGCGAACAGCTGTCACAGGCAGCAGTTAGCCGTTACGCATCAAGGTTTTTGGCGAACGCTCAGCAGTTACGAATTGCACAGGAAAATTTCAGAATGATACTCACCGAAACCGAGCGTTATCCTGAAATTGACCCTGCAGAGGCTATTTTGAGAATGGCATCACAAAAGGTTTTTGATGCCATTTCAAAACTTGACGAAGGACAATTCGATGAAGTGTCTGCTGAAGACCTTTTAAGACAGGCTACTGCCCTTGCAAGAGCAGTAACATACAAGCGTAAGACCGACACGGATGTTAAGTCAGACAAGCAGATTGCCCTCGAAGCCAATCAGAGCCTGCTTTATGACACTATCAAAAAGAGTAATCCACGGCTCTACAATGAGCTTATGGACGAAATCAACAAGCTCAAAGCAAAGGAGCAAGGATGATGAACATCAAGTGGTATGTTTTGTATGTAAACACAGGACAAGAACATGCTGTTGCGGAACAGCTCCGACATCGTGGTTATGACGCCATTGTGCCGATTGAAAACAAACTGATACGCTCAAAAGGCAAGTGGATAACCCAACCGCATATACTTTTTGACGGCTATGTATTTATCCGTATGGACTATGAGTGGTCAAAGTTTTATGTATTCAAAGGTATTCCACACATTATCAGATTACTCGGCGGCGGTACAAGTCCTATTCCTCTAACTGACAAAGAGTCTGAATTTATTCTAACTTTAAGCGAACTTTTGAAAACTCCCTCGGTACTTAAATTTACTGACAATAATTACGAAACTGTCAGCGGATTTTTGGCTGAGAATAAAGATAAAATTGTGAAAGTACAGAAACGATACAAAAAGGCTACGGTCAAAATTACCCTTGCAGGCGAACCGACTGAGCTTACAGTATCGTTCACCGAACAAATGCCTGAACAGACGGCGGATTGATTCGTCTCTGCTTGATGTGACACGGCTGACATACGGCAAAGCTACCGATAACCTCAAGTTAGCGGATGGCGGAGCTATACCCAAGTTAAAAACAGCGGTTTGTTCGTTCATGGATAATCCCTCCGGTAATTAGTTCATATGGCTGACATTAAAATTAACACCACAAACCGCTGTTTTTATATACATTAAAATGCTTTTAAACACCCGTTAAAAGGTGTTTATTTTTATGTCAAAAAAACGGAAAGAAGGTGCAAAATGAATAAGCTGTCAAAACTTGAACAACTGCTCAAAGAAACAAACACGAAGCAGGAATTTAATATTGTTGAAGATTTAAAGTCACTTGCTCTGTCCTATGGAGTTGTTAAGTCAAGAGAGTTCAGAAAGAAATTAAATGCTCTTATTACGAAATATGAAAACGACGAACTGACGGCAATTCGGCAGGCACTTATAAATAAATGTCGAAACGGCGACACACAGGCTATCAAGTTGTATGCCGACTATTTTAAACCGGAAACAGTAACAACCATTGATGACGGATTGATTGAGGCACTTGAAGGTGCAGGCAAGGAGGCTTTTAAGGATGAAGTTTAAGCCTTTTTCAAGGAAACAGTTAAAAGTACTGAGCTGGTGGAAAGTTGACGGGATAAAGGATAAATATGATGCGATAATTGCAGACGGATCTGTTCGTTCGGGAAAAACTGTAAGCATGAGCATATCTTTTATTTTTTGGGCAATGGCAACATTTGCCGATTGTAACTTTGCTGTATGCGGTAAAACCGTAGGCTCTTGCAGGCGAAATGTCATTAAGCCTCTTATCAATATGCTTAAACATCGCTATGACATCAAAGACAAGCGGTCGGAAAACTTGCTGATAATCAGCAAAGACGGCAAATCTAATACATTTTACATTTTTGGCGGTAAAGATGAAAGCTCACAGGACTTGATTCAGGGTGTTACGCTTGCCGGAGTGCTTTTTGACGAGGTCGCTCTGATGCCGAGGTCATTTGTTGAGCAGGCTCTTGCCCGTTGCTCGGTTGAGGGTGCAAGGTTTTGGTTTAACTGCAACCCCGATAACCCTAACCATTGGTTTTATCGTGAGTGGGTTTTAAAGGCTCCTGAAAAGCACGCTTTGCGACTTAAATTTTTAATGGACGATAACCTATCATTATCCGACAAGGTAAAACAGCGGTATTACAGCCTTTACCAAGGCACTTTTTACCGCCGCTTTATTTTAGGTGAGTGGGTTATTGCAGAAGGTCTTGTTTATCAAGATTACAACGACCATATCAAGGAAAAATTGTGGAACGGCAACCCCGATGAGCTTGTAGGCACATGGTACATATCAATGGACTATGGTACTATTAACCCTTGCTCAATGGGACTTTGGTGTGTAACCGACAAAGAGGCAATCCGTGTGGACGAATACTATTATAACAGCCGAAAAGAGGGCTATCAACGTACCGATGAAGAGCATTATGCAGAGCTTGAAAAGCTCGCAGGTGACCGATATATAGAGCGTGTGATAATTGACCCGTCCGCCGCATCATTTAAAGCTACAATCAAAAGACACGGCAAGTTTTTTGTTAAGTCAGCAAAAAAACGATGTTATAAACGGTATCCGCACTACAAGCCAAATGCTCAATGACGGCAGAATTAAAATCGGCGTTAAGTGCAAGGCATCACAAGAGGAGTTTGGAATGTACCGTTGGGATGATAAAGCCGAGGTTGACAAAGTGGTTAAGGAAAATGACCACGCAATGGACGATATACGCTATTTTGCTTATACAGTCCTAAAGCGTGAGTTTAAATACAAATAATAAGGAGGTGAGCAGTTGAAAAGGCGTGCTAAATATGTGTTTTTAAGTTGGTTAAGGAGTATTGTAAACAAGCTTGACCCCGAAAACGCTACAAACAATTACCAGTATGACAATATGGAAGAGGCTATGGAAGTATGGCTTGAAATATATGCCGATGAGCCGTCTTGGAGCAAAGATTGCCACAACAAGACACTTAACCTCGGTGCAACGATAGCGTCCGAATTTGCACGGTTAATTATGATTGAATTTGAGAGCGAAATAACGGGTTCAGAGCGTGCGGATTATTTACAAGAACAGTACGAAAGATTGCTTGAACAGCTCAGAGTAAGGCTTGAGGCAGGTTGTGCGGTCGGCGGCATAATGTTTAAACCGTATGTTAGAAACGGTGTGATTTTACCCGACTGCATCACACAGGACAAGTTTATCCCTCTTAATTACAGCAACGGCATAATTACCGCTGCCGTGTTTTTTAATCAAGAGGTAAAAGGCAAAAACTATTACACAAGAGTCGAAAAGCAGACTTACAGTTACGAGAACAAATCGCACACGATTGAAAGTCACTTTTTTGTTTCATCCAGTCCCGACAACATCGGGGCGGAAATAAAACCTGAAAATCTTGACAGCGATATGTGGTCAAAAATTGACCCATATATAGTTATCAATGATGTTGACCGTCCATTGTTTGCTTTTTGGTCTGTACCTTTTGCCAACAACATTGAAAGTGACAGTCCTCTCGGTGTATCTGTTTATAGCCGAGCAATTAAGCTGCTTAATGAGGCTGACTTGCAGTGGGACAGATATTTGTGGGAATTTGAAGGCGGCGAACTTGCTGTTGATGCCGGCGAAGAAGTCCTTCGACAGCGACCGGGCGAAGATACGCTCGGAACACCGTCAACCCGTGATAGATTGTTTCGCAAATTTAACATTGATGCAGACGATAACAAAGATAAGTCTTTTTATGAAGTTTTTAACCCGACTTTGCGTGATGATAACTACTCAAATGGACTAAACGAAATAAAAAGACAGATTGAGTTTAACTGCTCTCTTGCCTACGGAACTCTGTCAAATCCGCAGAATGTGGATAAGACAGCGGAAGAAATCAAAGCATCAAAACAGCGTAGCTATACGGCTGTATCTGATATGCAACACTCACTTGAGGCGGTGCTCGAAGACTACATATATGCGTGTAATGCTATGGCTGATGCCTGTATCTTTCTCCAAGCGGAGAGTACGAAGTTAGCTTTAATTGGGGTGATGGCGTGCTTGAAGATAAAGACAAAGAGCAGGCTATACAGCTTAATGAGGTCAACAGTGGTATCCGCAAAAAGACCGACTACCTCAAATGGCGGTATGGAGTTGATGATAAACAGGCGGCAGAAATGTTACCCGACAGCGGCGTGCAGAGCTTTTTCGATGAAGGCGGTGGCACTTAATGCTCACCCCTGAACAGCTTGCTCATTGTGCCGATGATATCATCAACCTATATTCACAGCTTGAAGAGGAGATTGTCCGTGACATTGCTCGCAGAATTGCCAAAACAGGAACAATGACCGACACAGGTATATGGCAAGCCCAGCATATGCAGGAGCTTGGTACTCTGCACTCTGATGTGCTGTCAAGCGTTGCAAAATACAGCGATAAGACCGAATCAGAGTTAAAAAAGCTCTTTGAAGATGCAGGTGTGACGGCTACGGAGTATGACAACGAGATTTACCGACAACACGGTTTAACTCCAAAGTCACTCAAGGTGTCTGACACACAGATGCAATTACTTGAGGCAGGGTTCAGAAAAACGCAGGGCAATCTTAGCAATCTTACTCTGACCACAGCTGTGTCATCGCAAACGAGCTTTATCAATGCTTGCAGTCTTGCTGAACTAAAAGCATCAAGCGGTGCGTTTACTCCGCAACAGGCAATTGCCGATGCAATTAAACAGGTAGCTCAAGACGGAGCGTATGTAATCTATCCCTCCGGTCATCGTGACCGACTTGATGTTGCTGTACGGCGTAATGTTATGACCGGCATAGGTCAAACCACGGGTCAGATATGCCTATCAAATGCCCAAGAACTTGGCTGTGACCTTATGGAAATTACCGCCCACGCAGGAGCTCGACCGAGCACGCCGCTTGGCAGGGACAGATTGTAAGCCTGAGCGGTCAAAGAGGTTACTTGTCCTTATCTGATATTGGTTACGGGACAGGTGACGGTTTTAAGGCTGGAACTGCCGACACGATTGGTATCCGTATTTTGAGGGCAGTACCCGAATGTATTCGGAGAAAGACCTTGAAGAACTTAATGCTAAAAAAATTGAATACCCTGACGGCTCAATGCACACGCTATACGAGGCAGAACAACAGCAAAGAGCCTACGAACGCAAAATCAGGCAACAAAAAGAACACTTGCCGCTTGTGATGAGGCTTTGAATAATCTTTCCGATGAACAGCTATTACAAAAGTTAGAAAAAAATTTCAGTCACTATTCAAGCAAGTTGAAACGGCAGGAATCAGAATTGAATAGCTTTTGTAAAAGAACAGGATTGCTTCCCGACCGTTCTCGTCAACAGGCTTACGGATTTGGCAGAAGTACTGCTCAAAAAGCGGTGTGGAGAAAGAAGAAAGCTGTTGCAAATTCCGCTGAAAAGAGTATAATTAAAACTATAAGTAAATCGGTGAAAATTCCTGATAATTGTAATTATTTATTAAAATCAGAAACTAATTTTGAAAAATATAATGACAGCGAGTTATCTGCAGATATTCTTAAAGCAATTAACGGTGCAATCGAAAAAAGATTATCCGAAAATGACGATTTCATATTTGATGAAATTAAAATTGCTAAATTTCCTATTGGGAATAAATCTGTATTCATTACTAACTATGAAACAGGTGTACACCCTAAAACTCAGTTGTATTTAAATAAGAGATTATTTTTTAAATGTAACATTAGATGAGTTTAATTGCTGCTTGTTTTGAATTATTACGTATTCAGGTTGGTGGCAAAGTGAGAACATTCGAAGATTTAG
>ENA-OPZM01000158-OPZM01000158.1-human-gut-metagenome-genome-assembly--contig:-NODE-158-length-29310-cov-17.387554_pt1 | contig 29310 bp, 28 predicted proteins | sample MGYA00242478_ERZ504493 | MGnify/ENA primary metagenome ERZ504493 (study PRJEB26092, sample SAMD00036227) | human gut metagenome | host: Homo sapiens | study: EMG produced TPA metagenomics assembly of... | reverse complement strand
CGGCTCCGACGAGACGTGGTTGACGCCGAAGTCGTGGACGACGACAAGGACAACAAGTAATCATGTCCGATTTCAACAAGGACGAGTACCTGAACGACCTGCCCGACATGGATGACCTGTCCGGGCAGGCCGCCCCGGCCGCCGCTTCCGCTGCTGACGGCGCTTCCGCCGATTCCGCCGCTGCCGCCGCTGGCGCAACGCAGGAAGGTGCAGCTCAGCCGGCTGCCGCGCAATCGCAAGAAAATGGCGATTCCGCTGCCGCTGACGGTGCTGACAAGGCAGGCGCTGCCGACGGCAAAGCGACGATACGCTGACCCCCCTTGGCCAGGCCAAGAAGGAAGCCGCCGAATACTTGGAGGCACTGCAGCGCGAACGCGCGGAGTTCATCAACTTCCGCAATCGCGCGCAGAAGGAGCAGGAACGCTTCCGTCAGCACGGCATCATCGACGTGCTGACCGCCCTGCTGCCGGCCCTCGACGACATCGACCGCATTCGCGAACACAGCGAAATGGACGATTCGTTCAAGGCCGTCGCCAACAAGATCGACAAGGCGTTCGAGAAGTTCGGCGTTGAGAAGTTCGGCGAAAAGGGCGAGGATTTCGACCCGACGAAGCATGACGCGATCCTGCACAAGCCGGATCCGAATGCCGAGAAGGAAACCGTCGACACCGTGGTGGAAGCCGGCTACCGCATCGGCGACCGCGTGATCCGCGCGGCCCGTGTGGTCGTGGCTTCTCCGCAGAACTGATCGCGCATTCGCACAATCCGCGTATCCGTGCGAAACGCATGTGACGAGTAATCGGGCCCCTCTGAAAAACGAGGGGCCTTCGATTACCTGAAACAACGGTTCAACGACAACTGTTTGAAAGTTTGAAAAACTGTACTTTTTACTGCATGAAAACCTCACGAAAGGAGGCACATCATGGCTGAGAATGAATGGCTGAGCAAGGATTTCTATAAGGTCCTCGGTGTCTCCAAAGACGCCACCGACGCCGAAATCACCAAAGCGTACCGCAAGCTGGCGCGCAAATACCATCCCGACCTGAACAAGACGAAGGAAGCGGAGGAGAAGTTCAAGGACATCTCCGAAGCGTACGACGTGCTGAGCAACAAAGAGAATCGTCAGAAATACGATGCGATTCGCCAGTTCGGCATGGGCGGCGCGCGTTTCGCCGGCGGTTCCGGCCAGGGCGGCTTCGACGCGGGCGCGTTCTCCGACATCTTCGGCTCGATGTTCGGCGGCGGCGCAGGCATGGGCGGCAATGGCTCGCGTATCCGCTTCCAGACCAATGGCGGCGGCAATCCGAACCTCAACGACATCTTCTCGATGTTCGGCGGCGGTGCGGGCGGCCCGGGCGCAGGCTCCGCCTACGAACGCTACGGCGCTGACGATTACGAGCAGCCGCAGCCGGAAAACGGCGAGGACCGCAACTCCAAGATCCGCCTGACCTTCCGCCAGGCCGTCAAGGGAGCCACGGTTTCGCTGTCCGCGGACGGCAAGAAGTTCAAGACGCACATCCCCGCCGGCGTGCGCGACGGGCAGAAGATCCGTCTCACCGGTAAGGGCAAGCCGGGCCGCAATGGCGGCAAAAACGGCGATCTGTACCTGCATATCACCGTCGCCGAAGACCCGAAATTCACCCTGCGCGGACGTGACATCATCATGCCGCTGCCCATCACCGTCAGCCAAGCCGTGAACGGCGCGAAAGTGACGGCCACGGATATCGACGGAAACGAAATCGCCTTCAAAGTGCCTGCCGGCTCGTCCAGCGGCGCGGAAGTGCGCATCGCAGGCAAGGGCGTGGCCAATCCGCACGAGAACGGCGATTTGGTCGGCCGTGTGGAGATCCGCATTCCGGAGCATCCGAACCTCGTTGCCAAGCATGCCGCGAAGGAATTCGACAAGGCGTGCGGTGACTTCGCCGACGAGCTCGCTCGGGAGCGCTGACCGCATGGCACGCTCATCGCGGACTTCCCAAGCCTCCCAAGCGCGCGCCGCACGGCAGATCAAGCGGCTGTATGAAATGTGCGCCATGGCGATCGTGGCCGGCCGGGCCGACCTGGACGGTGCCGCCGAAGTCGGTTTCGACATCGAGCTGCCCGTCTTCTCGGTCGGTGCGGCCGCGAGCTCGCCAACGTGCATCCGCAGACGCTGCGCCAGTACGATCGCCTTGGCTTGGTCGTACCGCAACGTACGGAAGGTGGCGCGCGGCGCTATTCGCTGCGCGACATCTCCCGCCTCGCGCAAGCGCAGCAACTCAGCCAGGAAGAGGGCATCAACCTGGCTGGAATCACGCGCATCCTCGAACTTGAGGAAGAGAACCGCGAGCTGCGCCGCCAGGTGGAGCGGCTGCGCAAGCCGGCCGGTTCCAGCGTGTTCGCCGCGGACGCGGACGGTGGCATCGTGGAAGTCGAGCGGTCCCAGCGCGCGCGCATGTGGCGCAGGCAGCTGCGAGCCGATGCACGGCAGCTTCCGTCGCGCGAATCCGTACGGGCGGAACGTGCGGAAGAGGGGGACGATATGGGCTCCAGGTCAGTGGTAGTTTGGGGAATTCGCTGACAGCCCATTCGCTGACTTTCCTGAAAAGCGCTGGAAAACCCTAAAAAAATCTAAAAAAACAGCAAAATCGGGCATATATCGCGGGGGTATGCCCGATTTTTGGTATGCAACTACTCATAACGCCGCATCTGTCTCGCAATGATGTCTCTATTGTGAGAAATAATGTTACGTATCCGCATTGAAGTTCGTATTTCTTCCGGCTGGTCCACAGCTTCGATAAAATATGACTGCTTATTTCCGCGAAGAATCGGGGGAGGCATGCGGTGGATACAGAAAGGTTAGGAGCGTACAGTGCCAAGAGTTGCGTTCACCGCAAAGACCCGCAAATACCTGGGGTCTCTCGATGCTGTGGAATCAGTCACTCAGTATCGAATTTGCTATTCCAAGGAATTCCGTGACGACTGCATGCGCAGGTATGCCGAGGGTGGCTCGCCTGCCGCGATTTTCCGCGAGGCCGGCTTGGATCCGAAGATCATCGGCTACAAGCGCGTCGAGCGTTGCATCGCCCGCTGGAAGGCGGAGAATGCCGAGAAGGCCGCTCAGGAGCAGGAGGCTCAGGAGTAGTCGCACGCAAGTCTTGCGATTCGTCTAAAAGGGGTCTATGACGGATTGCTGCGATTGCGGCCGACCGATTTCGTCGGATGCGTTGTTCGTTGCGGAGGCACTTGGGGGATTTCCAAGTGTCTCCGTTGCTATGGGTTGGTTGCTGCGTTGGCTTGCGCGAATTGGCTTGTGCATGAGTCGGTTTGCGTGAACCGATTGGTGCGAGCCGATTGGTATGAACCGATTGGCGGGCCGGCTTGATGGAACCGTCCCGTTTTTTCTGCGCGCTGAAGCGCTTCCGTCGTGCCGCTCTGCTGAAATGGTCGTAGCTGACGAAGAATGTAGCTATCGGAGAACGAAGCGTAACGATTGCGAGGAAACGTAATGACCGAGCTGAACAACGGTATCCAGAACGGCGCCCAGGAAGTTTCGAAGCTGATGCTCAAAGCCGTGTTCTGGGACATGGACGGCACGCTGATCGATTCCGAACCGTATTGGCACGAAGGCGAGTTGAAAATCGCAGCCGACCACGGCGGATACTGGGATGAGGACCTCGCTTGGCAGGGTTCCGGAACGCCGGTTCCGGACGTGGCCCGCCGCATGGTGGAGCACGGCTGCAAGCTGTCGATCGAAGAAATCGGCAAGGGCATGATTGATTATGTGGCGCAGAAGGAATTCGAACGCATTCCGTGGATCGATGGCGTCGAGGACGTGCTGCTGTCGCTGAAGGAGGCGGGCGTGCCGTCGATGCTTGTCACCACATCGCCGCGTCATCTGGCGGAAAACCTGATCGCGCAGGCGCCGGACGGCACGTTCGCCGGTTACGTGTGCGGTGATGACGATGTCGAGAAGAAGCCGTCGCCCGCACCGTATCTTGCGGCGGGCCGCAAGCTTGGCATCGCGCCCGAAGACATGAAGTATTGCATCGCGGTGGAGGATTCCATGTCCGGCCTGCGCTCCGCGGCCGCATCCGGTGCCACCACGCTTGGCCAGACCGGCTTCATGCGCATCGACAATTCCAACGGCCCGCAATTCGCCTCAATCAACGGCTACGACGGCATCACCGCCGCCACGCTCGACGCTACATCCGCCGCCGCAACGCCTGACGCGGCTGTAATCAAAAGCCGAAATGCCGGAAACTGCGGAAACAAAAGAAAAAGCCCGCTGCGGTGGAATGAATGCAGCGGGCTTCGTGGAGCTGACGGTAGTCGAAACCGCGACCTCTTCGATGCGAACGAAGCGCTCTACCAACTGAGCTACAGCCCCATGTGCGTCACCTTGTTTAGCAAGACAACTCTCGAAATATTAGTACGGAGTGTGGAAAAATGCAATTCCACACTCCGCGTGTTGTGCTTGCGTTGTATTCGCCGATATTTTTACGACGATTGAACGCTGCTTATTCGGCGTCGGCGGTTTCCGCAGTGTCCTCGGCAGTCGGCTTCTTCTTGCCGAACTTGGCCTTGAGCAGGCCAACGATTGTCGGAATCAGCGACAGCACAAGAATCGCAATAATCACTAATTCAAAATGCTTCTGCACGGCCGGAATGCCGCCGAAGAAATAGCCGAGCAGCGTGAACAGCGTGGACCAGCACAGGCCGCCGAGCACGGAGAACGGCGTGAAGCGGCTCCAGCGCATGCCGGAAATGCCGGAGATGAACGGCATGAACGTGCGGATGAACGGGAAGAAACGGCCCAGGAACACGGCCAGCGGACCCCACTTCTCGATCATCTTCTCAGTCTTCTCGATGCGCTCCGGAGTCATGGCCTTGACCTTGCCGGATTCGAGGATGCGACGGCCGAAGAAGTGGCCGATCCAGTAATTGCACTGGTCGCCGATGATCGGGGCGCACCAGACCACCGGTAGCAGCGCGAACAGCGGCAGCGCTGACACGCCGGTCTGTGCGTCGGGGGCGGCGAAGAAGCCGGCCGCGAACAGCAGCGAATCGCCTGGCAGGAACGGGAAGAACACCACGCCGGTCTCAATGAAGACGATAAGGAAAATGAAGCCGAGGGTCGGCGCGACGCCCATGGCAATCCAGCTGGCGATCGCGGTACGGGGGTCCTTGATGAGGTTGACGAAGAAATTGATGATATTCATAGGTCTCTCTGTGTGGTTTTGCGCGGTTGCGCGGGGTCGGTTCGTGTGGCTTGCTTTTCCATCGTGCGCAACGAATGTGCCGTTGCGAACCAATCACAGACTACCAACGGGTCTATGCAGTGTGCGTCGCAGTGCGACGACGGGTGGCAAATCTGCACAAATCGTCAATATGTGCCTATGGGCGCGTGCTTGTTGGTGGTGTTCGGCCGGTGTGCCCGGTGGTTGTTCAATGGTTGTCCGGCAGCTGTCCAGCGTGCTCAGCGGCTGTCCGGTGCGTCCGGCGCGTCCGGCGTCCGCGTGGGGCACGCCGGCGAATCCTGGCCTGAACTCGTTGTATTACGGCGATCGTCAGATGGTGCACGAGTCGCGTCCCATCTGATTTTGGCGATTAGGTGGCGCGAAACGTCGCACGACTTTGATTTTTGGCGGTTATTTTCAAGTCGTGCGACGCCGAATACCCCCTAAGTGCCGTTTTCGCCCGGAAAATGCCGGTTAGGGGGTATTTTACTCGATTAAATGTCGCACGACTTGTTTTTGGTCCGAAAAGCGAAGTCGTGCGACAAAAAGACGTGAAAAGACGCAGAAAAAACGCAGGAATAGCGATTATTCGGCAATCGCGTCGGCTGTGGCAGAGCCGGTCGTGGCAGCGTCGGTATCCGCAAATGTACGACGCATCCACGTGATCGCAAGTTCCGGCCAGACCTGCACACACGGTTCGATGCCGTTGACCCCCTGCCATGCGGTTTCGGCGGTGCCGAGCGACAGGCCGTGGCCGCCGCTGGGGAACAGGTGCGCCTCGACGCTCACGCCCGCCTTCTTGCAAGCGTCGACGAGCATCAGCGTGTTCTCGTACGGCACGCAATCGTCAGGAACGGTATGCCAGACGAACACCGGCGGCGTCTTCGCATCGATATGCTTTTCGATCGAAACGGCGTCGAGCGCTTCCGGATCGGCCTTGCGGTCGCCGAGCAGCGCATCGAAACTGCCACGGTGGGCGAGCGGGCCGGACGTGACCACAGGGTAGGCGAGCATCAGCCGTTCGGGCGCACCGCATCCGCATCGTAACCATGTGCCGCGAGCACGTCGTCGCTGGCGGAAGTCGCAAGATTGGCGGCAAGGTGACCGCCGGCGGAGAAGCCGATCACCGCGATCGCGTCGGCATCGCAATGCCATTCGTCGGCATGCGTACGAATCCGCCGCATCGCTTCAGCCGCTTCCATCAACGCGACCGGGAAGATGGACGGTTTCACGGAATAGCGCAGCACGAACGCGTTGAAGCCGGCTGCAAGGAATTGCATGGCGATTGGTTCGGCTTCGCGGTCGGACGTCATTTCGTAGCCGCCGCCGGGAATCACCAGCACGGACGGGCGCTTGCGATTCGGGTCGATTTCGCTGCTGTTGTCAAGGCAGTAGCCGACGAACGTGGCCGTGCTGCCGTCGATTCCGGAAATTTCATCTTCAAAATAACGCATGATTCCATGCTATCGATGGCATGTCCAAAGTCGTGTTGAATCGCCGTCTCACCCCCGTCTGAGAAAATCCGAATGTTGCGGAAGGGAAAATCCGAATCCGTGGCGGGTGGAAACCCGGATGTGTGAGGGGTGCATTTTGATTTACCGGTGAGGGCGTGTGGCGTCGTCGGTGGTTTGGTCGGGTTTCGATTGGTCGGTTGCGAAAGGCGGAGAAATGGCGGGGGCTGATGGTTTGGGGACGCTGTGGGCAATACTGGAAATATGGAGAACTTGAGCGAACAGACTGATGCCGAGAAGCTGGTAACGCCGTGAAACAAACCGTGAAAACAAATATTGGTCAGATTGCCGAAATCGGCGAGAACGCGGAAAATGCCGAGGAAACCGCGCAAGCCACGGAACGTGCCGAATTCGGGCTCGACGGACTGGTCGCCGACGTCAACATTCCGCGCGAACGGTCGTGCTCGCCGCCACGCCGATCGGCAACACCGGAGACGCGTCCGCCCGCCTGATCGCCCTCATGGAAGGCGCCGACATCGTGGCAGCCGAGGATACGCGCCGCCTGTACGCGCTCGCGAACCGCCTTGGCATCCGCGTGCCCGGCCGCGTCGTCGCCTACCACGACCACAACGAACGCGACAAGGCCGACGGTCTGCTCGACCAGGTCGAACAAGGCGCCACCGTGCTCGTCGTATCCGACGCGGGCATGCCCACCATCAACGATCCGGGACTGGCGATCGTCCGCCGCGCCATCGAACGCGGCCTGCCCGTCACCTGCGCTCCCGGCCCGTCCGCCGTGCTCGACGCGCTGTGCCTGTCCGGCCTGCCGACCGACCGCTTCTGCTACGAAGGCTTCCTGCCGCGCAAGCACAGCGAACGTGTGCAGCACCTGCGCGCGCTCAAATCGGAACGTCGCACCATCGTCTTCTACGAAACCCTGCACCGCATCGACGAATCCATGGCCGACCTGCTTGACGTGCTCGGACCGAATCGCAAAATGGCGTTGTGCCGCGAGCTGACCAAGGATTACGAGCAGATCCGCCGCGGAGCCATCGCCGAAATCCGCCAAAGCGTCGTCGACGATCCGCCGCGTGGCGAAATGGTGCTCGTCATCGCCGGCGCTTCCGAGGAGGAGGCCGACGCTGCCGCGCCTGCAACGCTGTCCATCGAGGATCTGGCGGTGCTGTCAGTCGACCGCGCGCAGGAAGACAACCTGCGTATCAAGGACGCGATTTCACAGGTTGTCGCCGAACATCCGCTGTCTGACGGCTCGCTCGCCAATCGCAAGCAGGTCTACAATGCCGTGCTTGCGATGAAGCTGATCGCTTCCGGAACCGTTCATTTCCAACGATTTCAGCAATATCCGCAGCGCTTCGGGAACACCTGGCCCGCCGACCTGCGCAAGATATTCCAGCATCGCAGGCGTCGCCGAAGGATTGGCGACCAGCCACTTGCGCAATCGCGGCGCATATTCCGCGATATGCCACAGCACATCTTGCGCGGTGTCGGCGCTGCACGCCACCAACGGCGTCAATTCGATCGGCGGCGCAGGCGGTTCGACCAATGCCCGCTGCCGCGCGTGCGGCTGATATTTCGGCGGCGCGCGACGTCGTTCGTGGCGTTTGCCATGGTGTCCATGCTGTTCATGTCGTTGCCCATGACGTTTGCTACGTTTCGCGCGCTCTTCATATCTCTTGCTTGCCGTGCGCCGCGACTGTGCAGACGCTTGCCGTGTCTGTCCCGTCTGTCTCGTCTGCCGTGGTTTTTCCGACGGCCGTTGCGATTCGCGCATATCCGTCACTGCTTTCCGTCAATCGTCCGGAAAAACTGGCGTGCCCGTGGCGCGTTGCGAATATGGGTGGCCTCCTGCATGACCTGCAGGCAATCGTCGGGGCGGAACCGGAATTCCTGCATGAGCATGCATACGATTTCCGTGACCGGCGACTGCGTTTCCGGCGTGCAGTTCATGGCAAGGTCGCATGCGGTGCGTGTGGGCGTGGTGACGGTGATCGGGCCGACGTCGGTGACATGTTCGTCGGGCGCCTGTCGGTTGAAAACGCTGACTTTGCGACCGTACCTCGCCGTTCGGTAATGCGCTTTTGAAATGATGTCGATCGTGTTGGGAAACATGCCACCCAACCACACCCACGCAGCGGTGCCGGCGCACGCCACGGAACGGCTCGGCATCAGCGTTGAGATGATGCTGGCGCGGCCGTACAGCGTGCGCGAATCGTGATACGAGTAGGCGTTGTCGTTGTCAAGTTTGCATACCACGCCTAGGGAATGCAAACGATTCAAACAAATGGGGCCGGGCAGGTCGGCGTCGCCCAAAAGGGGAGGGGAGGTATCCATGCGGGGTACCGTAGCTGATACGGAAAGCGGCGTGCCACCGGCTTCGCGAAAAAAGTGGATAAGTGGACGATGATTGTTGCGTGATACAACAATGTGGATAACCTTGTGGACTACCGTAGCCTGATGCAGGCCGGTCTGCGAGAACGTCATCGACCCCATCCGCCCGTCTTCCGCCAATCGGAATGCGCCGAAAACACGGGATATGGCGCTTTGTATAATCGGGCACCATGAGTCATATTTTGGTGAATGTTGCATGGCCGTATGCCAACGGCCCCCGTCATATCGGCCACGTCGCCGGCTTCGGCGTGCCGTCCGACGTGTACGCGCGCTACGAGCGCATGAAGGGCAATGACGTGCTGATGGTGTCCGGCACCGACGAGCACGGCACCCCAATCCTGGTGGAAGCCGACAAGGAAGGCGTGAGCGCGCAGGAGCTCGCCAACCGCTACAACCGCGTGATCGCCAAGGACCTATGCGATCTCGGCCTGAGCTACGATCTGTTCACCCGCACCACCACCGGCAATCACGAAAAGGTCGTGCAGGAACTGTTCAAACAGTGCCTCGAAAACGGCTACATCTACAAGGGCACGCAGAAAGTCGCCATCTCCCCGTCCACCGGACGCACCCTGCCGGACCGCTACATCGAAGGCACCTGCCCGATCTGCGGCGCCGACGGAGCCCGTGGCGACCAGTGCGACGCCTGCGGCAACGAACTCGACCCGGACGAGCTGCTCAACCCCGTATCCAAGATCAACGGCGAAACCCCGCGCTTCGAGGAAACCGAACACTTCTTCCTCGACCTGCCGGCGCTCGCCGAAGCCAATCTCGCGTGGCTCAAAACCCGCGAAGGCTGGCGCACCAACGTCATCAACTTCTCCATCGGCCTGTTCAAGGAAGTCAAGCCGCGCGCCATCACGCGTGACATCGACTGGGGCATTCCGGTGCCGGTCAAGGGCTGGATCGACAACCCGAACAAGAAGCTGTACGTGTGGTTCGACGCTGTGATCGGCTACTTGTCCGCATCCATCGAATGGGCCCGCCGCAAGGGCGACCCGGAGGCATGGCGCGCATGGTGGAACGATCCGACCACCCCGGGCTACTACTTCATGGGCAAGGACAACATCACGTTCCACTCCCAGATCTGGCCGTCCGAAATGCTGGCCTACAACGGACAGGGCTCCAAGGGCGGCGAAACCGGCAAGCTCGGTCCGCTGAACATGCCGGAGCAGGTCGTGGCCTCCGAGTTCATGACCATGGAAGGCAAGAAGTTCTCGTCCTCCCGCGGCATCGTCATCTACGTGAAGGACATCCTCGCCCGTTACCCCGTGGACGCCGTGCGTTACTACATCTCCGTGGCCGGACCGGAAAGCTCCGATTCCGACTTCACTTGGGCCGAGTTCGTGCGCCACAACAATGAGGAGCTCGCCGCATCCTGGGGCAACCTGGTGAACCGCGTGGCCAACCTCATCAACAAGAACTTCGGCGAGATTCCGGCGTTCGACGAGGCTTCCGCCACCGACGAGGACCGTGCGCTGCTGGCCGAAACCAAGGCCGCGTTCGAAACCGTCGGCGGACTCATCGAAAACCACCGCCAGAAGAACGCGCTGTCCGAAGCGATGCGCGTGGTCGGCGACATCAACAAGTACATCTCCGCCACCGAACCGTGGAAGATCAAGGACAATCCGGCCCGCCTCGGCACCGTGCTGCACACCGCCGCCCAGGCCGTGTCCGACGCCAACCACCTGCTGGCCCCGTTCCTGCCGCACTCCGCACAGAAGGTGTGGGAGGCCCTCGGCGGAACCGGCGTCTTCTCGCCGCTGCCTCATCTGGAAGAGGTTGAGGATCTCGACAAGCCGGGCTTCACGTACCCGATCATCACGGGCGACTACAAGCTGGGCGAAACCGTGCATCCGTGGGCTTCCGAGCCGATCGTGGCCGGCACCTCGGTGCCGAAGCCGCACCCGATCTTCGCGAAGATTCCGCCGGAGGCGTCGAAGAGGAGCTCGCCCGCTTCGATACCGAGCTGAAGGCCCGCCGCGAAGCCGAGGCCGCCCGTCTCGCCGCTGAAAAGGCGAAGCTGGAAGGCTGATTCCGTCGCATACCCCCCCGTACGCGTCGCACGACTTTGATTTTTGGACGATTTCTTCAAGTCGTGCGACAGCTGCGGTGCGATAAGTGCCCCCTAACTGCTGTTTTTAGGTCAAAATGACCGGAAAATGGCGGTTGGGGGGTATTTGTTTTGATTGCCGTGTCGCACGACTTGAAAAAAGTGCTGAAAAATCGAAGTCGTGCGACATTTTGTGCCGTTTCAGCGTCTCATTCCCGTATCACGTTTCCACATGTGCGACGTTTTGTGCGATTGGCGGGCCCGGCGGCCGGTCGAGGTATGCGTTGACGGCGCACTCAAGGCCGTTCGGCCAAGCTATGGCCTTACAACGCATATACGACCGACCGCATCCTTTTCGTAGGTATGTTCCGGTTGCTTTCGCATTGTTTTGGGTAGAAATGCGTGCGATTTTTCAGCTGGTCTTGGCGGGGTGTCGCAAGACGGTACTGCAAACCGCGGTACGAATCGTTAAAAAACGCAAGCCGCTCAGTACAATAAAACGCAGAGACGTGCAAGGCTGCAGGAAGGGGCTCTCCATGCTGGATGTCAAACGCGTACTGAAGGCCGCGCCTACGAAAATGCGTTCCCGTGAGCCGCTGCAGCAGTTGTGGACACCGTGGGGTGAACGAATCGACCATGAATGGCTGTCCGCGCGCGCCGGCAACAAGGCGTTCAATCCCGCCGAGGAAGGCGAACGCACGCTGGACGAGGGTCGTACCCCCATACTCGGCGAGCACCCGCGCCCGACCATGGTACGCGACAACTGCACCATGCTCAATGGCTGGTGGGATTACGCGATCGCGTCCATTCCGGAAGACGAAACCGCGCCGAAATGGCGCAAAACGGCGGCGATGCTGACCCGCGACGAAGCGGTCCGCGCAGTCAAGGAAACCGCCATTCCGCAAACGTTCGACGGCAAGATCCTCGTGCCGTTCTCGCCGGAATCCGCGCTGTCCGGCGTGCACCAGACCATTTACCCCGACAACCTGCTGTGGTACCGCACCGTCGTGCATCCCGTCACGCTCGGCGGAGAGGAAACGGTCCGGCAGATCGGCGACGCGAATCGCCTCATCCTGCATTTCGAAGCGGTCGATTATGTCTGCGCCTGCTATGTCAACGGCCAGCTCGCGGGCACGCACGTCGGCGGCTACCTGCCGTTCGACGTCGATATTTCGGCATTTATCGACCTGATGACGCGTTTGAAATCGCGCTGTGCGTCTACGATCCGAACGATTCGGGCACGCAGTTGCGCGGCAAGCAGAAAATCGAGCGCGAAGGCATCTGGTACACCGCGCAAAGCGGCATTTGGCAAAGCGTCTGGCTGGAAATCGTGCCGGAAGCCTACCTGCGCACGCTGACGCTCAAGGGCGCGTCCGACGGCAAGCTGTTCGTCCGTGCGGAAATCGGCGGCGACAAGCCGAACGCGAAACTGCACATCGTCGTCACCGACCTGCGGACGGCACGGTGGTGGCGGATGAGACGCTGCCGGCGGGCGTGCGCAAGGTGCGTGCGGAAATCGCAACAGCTGCCGAACATCTGTGGTCGCCGGTCGATCCGTATCTGTATGACGTGCGGGCCGAATTGCGGTACGGGTCGGCGAAACCCGCGGAAACGGCGGGTGATGCGGCGGTCGCGCAATCGCAGCCGATGGATGTCGTAAGTTCCTACTGCGCGTTCCGTTCCGTCGAAATCAAACCGGATACGAAGGGGGTGGCGCGCTTCCATCTCAACGGCAAGCCGCTCTTCGTCAAAGGCGTGCTCGACCAAGGCTACTGGCCGGACGGCTCATGACCGCGCCCGACGACGAGGCGCTGACGCATGACATCACGGCCATGAAAAACGCCGGCTTCAACATGCTGCGCAAGCACATCAAAATCGAGTCGGCCCGCTGGTACTACCATTGCGACCGCCTCGGCATGCTCGTCTGGCAGGACGCGGTGTCCGGCGGCGGCACGGACGGCGAATACAATGCGTGGACCACGAATCGCAAGCCGACGCTCATCCGCTCCACATGGAACAAATTCCGCGACGACACCGCCAAACATTTCACGGCGCTCGGCGCGGACGACCCGATCTACCGGCGCGATTGGTCGCGTACGTGCGACGCGATGGTGCACATGCTCGGCGGGCACCCCTCCATCGTGACGTGGACGCTGTTCAACGAAGGCTGGGGCCAATTCGACGCGTGCGATGCAGCCGAACGCATCCACGCGCTCGACCCGACCCGTCCGATTGACGCGACCAGCGGCTGGTACGACCAGCATTGCGGCGATTACCACAGCGTGCACAACTATTTCCGGCCGCTGGAAATCTACCCGGACAAGGGTCCGTTGCGCGGATACGTGGCCGAATTCGAGAAGAAGCACCGCCGTCGCCGCAGGGCCGCGCATTACGTGGTGCTGCCGGTCGCACGACACGGCGTACGCGCGTTCGTGATTTCGGAATTCGGCGGATTGGCGCAGCTCGTACCGGAGCATGCGGCGGTGTCGCGCGCCTACGGTTACGGTGAATACGATTCGATCGACGATTGGCGGGCCGCCGTGCGTTCCGTGCTCGCCTCCGCGGCCGCACTGGAATCGCGCGGACTTGCGGGATACGTGTATACGCAGGTTTCCGACGTGGAGGAAGAGCTCAACGGCCTGCTGACCTACGATCGCCGCGTCGACAAATTCGCTGAGTGAGACGCACGATTGCGTGTGGGTGTACGGCGTCGTATAGCGGTGTCTCATGACGGTGTCCGTATGGCGGATGCCGTGCAATCGTCTGTTGCCGCGCTGAACAAGCTGCAGGAAGGCCGTTGGGGCGATATTCAGTGGGATAAACCCCCGAATTCGCACCGTCGTGACATTTCCGCTACGAAATTCTCAGGGAATTGACAGGAACGCACATCGTTCCTCCAAGGGTCGGGCGGTTATATAGACCATGTCAACGGTTGCGGCTGTTGGCGAGATTCCTTTGGAATCCCATAACTGAACCCTTCTTCTCTCTTCTCTCTCAGCCGGCGGCCTTCTCTCCGCCGGCTTTCTTTTTGCCGTCTTGCTTGTGGATGGTTGACGGCTTGATTCGGTCCGCTTGCTCGTGGATATCCGAGGAGGCTCTCCGCACGAGGGAAAAGCATGTGCCGCTGGCCTGTGCTTCACGCTTTCCTGCACTGAAAAATAACCGGTAAACGTTTTCTAAAAAATCGGAGTGTCGCATGCCGCCATGACCTACACTTGAATGCAATATACGCAGCATACAAGCGCGGCAGGGTTGCTACTCAATGCGAGGCAAGACCTGGAACGACGTCACTATACGTCGTTCCAGGTCTTTTTTTGTTTGCTGCGATTGCTGCATCTCATATCGATGAGGATCGATGGGAATGGAAGGTGGAATCATGACTGCGGTGCAGACGTCCAATCCAGTACACGACGCCGAAGGTGCGGTGGAAGCCGGCATCCATGAGGTCGGCGCGACGATCGACGCCGTCGAGCGGGAGGTGGGGCGTGGCGTTTCCACACGTTTCCCGCTCAACAGCGCGTTCATCTTCACGTTCGGCGCGCTGGGAGGCATGCTGTTCGGCTTCGACACCGGCATCATCTCCGGAGCCTCGCCGCTCATCGAATCCGATTTCGGCCTGTCCGTGGCTCAGACCGGTTCATCACATCATCCGTGTTGATCGGTTCCTGCGCGGGAGCCCTGTCCATCGGCGCGCTGTCCGATCGTTTCGGCCGCAAGAAGCTGCTGATTCTGGCGGCGATACTGTTCCTGCTCGGTTCGGGCATGTGCGCGGGATCCACGGGATTCCTGATGATGGTCGTGGCCCGCATCATCCTCGGTCTCGCCGTCGGCGCGGCCTCCTCGCTGACTCCGGCATATCTTGCCGAGCTTGCGCCGAAGGAACGTCGTGGATCGCTGTCCACGCTATTCCAGCTGATGATCACTTTCGGCATCCTGCTGGCATACGCGTCCAATCTCGGCTTCCTCGGCCACAATATCGCCGGCATCCGCGATTGGCGGTGGATGCTGGGGTCGGCGCTCGTGCCGGCGGCCCTGCTGCTGATCGGCGGCCTGCTGCTGCCGGAATCGCCGCGATATCTGGTGAGTCGAGGCAAGGATCGTGAGGCGTTCAAAGTACTTACCCTTATTCGCAAGGACGTCGATCAGACGCAGGTGCAGCTCGAGCTCGACGAGATCAAGGCCGTCGCCGCGCAGAACACCAAGGGCGGTGTCCGCGAGCTGTTCCGTATCGCCCGTCCTGCGCTCGTCGCCGCGATCGGCATCATGCTGTTCCAGCAGCTCGTCGGCATCAACTCCGTGATCTATTTCCTGCCGCAGGTGTTCATCAAAGGCTTCGGATTCCCCGAAAACCATGCCATCTGGGTGTCGGTCGGCATTGGCGTGGTCAACTTCGTGGCCACTATCGCGGCCACGCTTATCATGGACAAATTCCCCCGCAAGAAGCTGCTGATCTTCGGATCGGTGACGATGACCATCGCCCTCGCGGTGCTGGCCGTGCTTAACTTCACCGGCGATGTGGCCACGCTGGCCGTGCCGACCATGGTGCTGATCGCCTGCTATATCCTCGGCTTCGCGCTGTCATGGGGTCCGATCGCATGGGTGCTCATCGGCGAGATCTTCCCGTTGAGCGTGCGCGGCATCGGCAGCTCCTTCGGTTCCGCTGCCAACTGGCTGGGCAATTTCGTGGTCTCCCAGTTCTTCCTCATGCTGCTGGCCATGTTCGGCAACAACGTCGGCGGCCCGTTCACCATCTTTGGCGTGTTCTCCGCGCTGTCCATCCCGTTCGTGCTGCGTTTCGTGCCTGAGACCAAGGGCAAGTCGCTCGAACAGATCGAAGAGGAAATGGTCCGCCGCTGATACGGCGTCGCGGCATCGACGGCCATTGAATGGGGCGGGCACTCCGGAGGAGTATTCACCCCATTCACGTTATTCAACAGCGTTCGTATGAGAAGCGGCGGATTCGATCAAGGCATTCCCGGCTTTCCTCAAGCATGGCATGCCGATGACGAACACATGCCCCAACGTCTCATGGCGGCGCGGCTTCGGGTCGAACAATTCAAAATCGGCGCCTTTGCGCGACAAGGCGGCGGCCAACGCCAGATTGTCGGCTTCAAGGAAATCGTCGCCGCAGGTGATGATGAGCAAGGGTGGCAGATCGACGTTGAACGCCAGACCCTCAGCGGTGAGGAACTTCGGATCGGCGGCTTCGAGCCCCGCAAAGAAATCGACGCCCAACATCTGCTCAAGACCGATACGGCGGTTCGGGTCATACCCGACCGTCAGCTTGCGGCCCATGGTCTCCAACGACGCCGAACTGTACGCGCCGCACACCGGAGCGGCACCCGCGAATCGGATGCCGGACGGCTTGTCGACGCCAAACGCAGCCGCGGCTTCCGCATTGTTTTCAATGGCCAAGGTCAGTAGCGTCAACGCGCCACCTGCGGAATCGCCGGTGAGGAACACCGCGTTCGGATTGACCGGATAATCGGCCATATGGGCTGCGATCCAACGCAATGCCGCCTGGATATCGGCCAATTGCCCACGCAAGTCGGTCTGCGGCGCCGGACGATAGTTCAATGAAAACACCGCGAAGCCCTGTTCCGCGAGATGCACGTTGAAATTCCGGTTCAGCTCCTTGTATCCGTAAGTGAATCCGCCGCCATGGATATCGATGTACACCGGCAGGGTGTGCCCACCGCGCAATACCGCGTCATGCGGCAGATACAGGTCGAGCAAATGGCCGCGGCACGCTCCCGCGGCCGTATCGTACCCGCCATCCGGCAGGTAGGCGAGGTCGGCGATTACATCGATGTCTTCCGGCGTGCTCCAGCGTTCGGAACGCGGCGTATCGATGGCGATCGCGCCAAATCGCATTCCCAGAATGCCCGGCAGCAGGTTCTCGGGAACCCCTTCGAGGTCGCCCGTGGTCTCCGTCCAACGTTCCGCGTTCCTGAGCATGTCCTCCGACAGGCCATATTCCGCAGCGAACTTCGCGCGGATGCGCTCCAAGTCCGTCATCCTTGCCGTCCTTTCCTCGACGTGCGTCGCCGATGCTTGTATCGATAGTTCGAGCTTGATTCCATTATCGTGCGATGTTCCGATGCGATGCTCCGATTCCGGCGAGCCAGGCTCCGATGACGGTTTTCGCAGCACCCGCAAACCAGTGGTATGTAACGGTATATATGTTGATTTTATTATGATTGCGACACGCCGAAAACGCATCTGTTGCATCGGCGTACGGTTCGTTTAAAATAAGTCGAGTTTGCGAATCCGAACAGGGGTTTCGGCCGGCGGCGGCATGCCGGTGACGGGACGCTCGACACACGACGGACGTGAATCGTGGCGGCAACGAATGGCCGCAACACCACAACCCAACAACAACCCAACCAAGACCCAAGCAAACAATTCGAAGGAACGCTACGTATGTATGTCGATCCGAAACGCAACCAGCAGGCGGGCAACCTTGCATGGATCCTGCCGTACTGCAAACCCGACCTGCCGCGCGTGGCCGGCGCGGTCGTACTGTTCTGCGTGAACAACACCATGGCCTCATCAACCCGCTGCTGTCCGGACTGATCGTGGACCGCGTCATCACCCAAGGCCATGTGACGAACTGACCCGACTGTGCGTCATGATGCTCGTGCTCACCGTGGTGCGTGTCGGCTCCCGTTACGGCTGCCAAATGTGGATGGAACGCTTCGGACAGAACTCCATCTATCGTCTCGTCAGCGACGAATTCGAAAAACTCCACGAACTTGACTTCACCTACTTCAACCACACTCGCACTGGCGACATCATGAGCCGCATGACGTCCGACACCGACGCCATCCGCCACGCACTGAGCTGGGTGAGCCTGCAAGCGCTTGACTGCGTGGTCATGTTCATCGGCGCGCTCGCATGATGTTTTCGATTGATTGGCGACTTGCTCTTGCGCTCGCTTGCGTCACGCCACCACTGTTCATTTTGACACGCGGTCTGTCGAAGCATGCACGACCCCTGTTCTTCGATATCCGAAACTCGCTCGCCGAAATGAATTCGATGGTCGAGGAAAACATCGAAGGCAACCGCGTCGTCAAAGCGTTTGTGCGCGAATCGTACGAAACCGAAAAATTTGACGAACGCAACGACGACTATATGCAACGCAACATGGCCCAGGCATACAACAGCCGCAAATACATGCCCTGGCTTGACGGTCTCGGCTTTTCGCTGCAACTTATCACACTCGGTTTCGGCGGCTTTCTCGTCATCAAAGGGTACATGACTCTTGGCAACCTTGTGGCGTTCAACTCATACCTGTGGATGCTTGACAGCCCAATCCGCCAATCCGGATGGCTTACCAACGACTGGCAACGTTTCAACGCGGCATGCATAAAAATCCGTAAGCTGCTCACCGCCGAATCGCGTATTCGCGAAAAGCCGGAGTTTGCGGGGAAAGCCACGCAAAGCACTACGCGAGTCGGTACGCAAGGTACGCAAGGGGCGCAAGCCGCCGATAAATCGGCTAGAATCGCAGGAACCATCGACTTCCAGCACGTCGACTTCGCTTTCCCCGACGATCTGGGGACGCCTGTGCTCAGCGACATCGACTTCCACGTTCCCGCAGGCGCGAAACTCGGAATCCTCGGCGAAACCGGCTCCGGCAAATCGACTCTCGTCAACCTTATCTCCCGTTTCTACGACCCAACCGCCGGTCGTGTGCTCATCGACGGCATCGACGCGCGCGACTGGCCGCTCGCCACGTTGCGATCGCAAGTCTGCATCGTCGCGCAGGATACGTTCCTGTTTTCCGATACGATCGGCAGCAACATCAGCTTTGGCGCGGGCGACCGAGGCAACCGACTTGAGTACAACGGTCAGTACGACGGCCAGCGCAGACGACGTGGTTACGACGAACAGTACGTGCGCCGCATGGCCGCCATTGCCGGCGCGGATGGCTTCATCAGCAGCATGCCGGACGGCTACGATACCGTCGTCGGCGAACGTGGCGTCGGCCTGTCCGGCGGACAGAAGCAGCGACTGAGCTTGGCGCGTGCTCTCGCCGACAATCCGTCGATTCTGATTATGGACGATACGACCAGCGCCGTCGATATGGAAACGGAAGCAGAGATTCAGCGGCACTTGCGCGATTTGGACGAGAAGAAGACGATTGTCACAATCGCCCACCGCATTTCGTCGGTCAAGGATTCCGACTTGATTCTCGTGCTGGAGCATGGGCGCATTGTGGAACGTGGCACGCACGACGAATTGGTGGCCTCGCACGGCCGATATTGGCAGATTTACAGCAAGCAGTTGGGCGTGGATGCCGGCCGCTCGCAGGGATTCGAAGCGTAAGACGCGGGGGAGGATAACATCATGGCACAACGCAACACCTTCCGTGACGATGAAGACCTTGAAGAGAAGATCAATATGCGCGACCTCGCGCGCGTCGGCGTCTACCTGAAACCGTACATGGCCCGCGTGGTCTGGATCCTCATCGTCGTGGCGGCAATGGGCTGCATCAACGTCGTGGAACCGTATCTGACGAAAATCATGATCGACAGTGTCATTCCGGCGAAAAACCTTGCACTGCTTGGCGAGCTGGTGGCACTGCTGGCGGTGCTCATCGTCATTTACGAATTCGGTTTGCGCTACCGTACTGTGGAAATCACGCGCGTCGGCCAGCTCATGCTTAAAGACATGCGCCGCGACCTGTTTACGCACATTCAGACGTTGCCGTTCAGCTATTTCGACTCGCGTCCGCATGGCAAAATCCTCATCCGCGTGGTCAACTATGTGAACACGCTTTCGGACACCCTGAGCTCCGGTCTGGTCAACGTGATTTCCGACGTGTTCACGTTCTTCATCACGCTAGTGGTCATGTTCGTCGTGGATTGGCGTCTCGCGCTGTACAGTCTCGCGTTGTTCCCGCTGCTCATCGCGTGGGTGCTGGGATTGCAGCATTTCCAGCGTCGCGCGTACCAGGTGCTATCCAATAAGCAGAGCAATCTCAACGCGTTCATCCACGAATCGATCGCCGGTGTGAAGACCACCCAGACGTTCGCGCGCGAGGACACGCAGTTCCGCACATTCCAGGAACAGCAGGGCGCTGTGCGTTCCGCGTGGATGCGTACGGTGCATATCCAGACGCTTATGTGGCCGGGCATCCAGACGATTTCCGTCATGACGATCGCGTTCATCTATTATGTGGGCGTCACCGGTTTCGGCGGTGTGGACGTGACCACGGGTGTGCTGATCGCGTTCGTCGGCTACGCGAACAACTTCTGGAACCCGGTAATCAGCATCGGAAACTTCTACAACCAGCTGATCACCTGCTCCGCGTATCTCGAGCGCATCTTCGAGACGCTGGATGTGCAGCCGGAGATCCGCAACGCGCCGGACGCGTCGATCTGCCGCAGATCGAGGGTCGCGTCGACTTCAACGACGTGGTTTTCCGCTACGAGCCGGACGGCCGCAACATCCTGAACCTGGTCGACCTGCACGTCGAGCCGGGCAAGACGATCGCGTTGGTTGGTCCTACGGGCGCCGGCAAAACCACGATCATCAACCTGCTGTCGCGTTTCTACGACGTCGCCGAAGGCTCGGTGACGATCGACGGCCACGACGTGCGTTCCGTCACGTTGGAAAGCCTGCGCCGGCAGATGGGCGTCATGCTGCAGGACACGTTCATCTTCTCCGGCAACGTGCGTGAGAACATCCGCTACGGCAAACTGGACGCCACCGACGAGGAGATCGTGGCCGCTGCCAAGGCCGTGCATGCGCACGAATTCATCATGGAACTGCCAGACGGCTACGACACCGTGGTGGAGGAGCGCGGCTCGACCCTGTCCGCGGGCCAACGCCAGCTCATCGCGTTCGCGCGCGTGCTGCTCGCCGACCCGCGCATCCTGATTCTCGACGAGGCCACGTCGAATATCGACACGCGTACCGAGGAGGCGCTGCAGGCCGGTCTGAACCATCTGCTCAAGGGACGCACGAGCTTCATCATCGCGCACCGGCTTTCCACCATCGAGAACGCGGATGAAATCTGCTTCATCGACCACGGTCAGATCGTGGAACAGGGCAACCATGCCGAGCTGCTCGCCCGTCATGGCGCCTACTATCGCTCTACGAATCGCAGTACGCCATGATCAAGGTCTGAGTAGCCGGCGCCAGCCTCCGGCGGCAGGCTTCCATACTTCCTGGCCCGTATATCCGCAATCCGAAATGCCTGCCCAACGGTCGTGCAGCCAATGCGCGGCCATCTTGGGCCGGCTGCCGCGGTGGGATTCCCGTCGGACATGCCGCCATGCGGAATGTACTTTGGAGCAACCCGTGGAATAATGGATTGTGAGCGTTAACAAGACAACGATGCACTAAGGAGCGCTTGCACTCATGACTACCACCAATCGCACCAGCCATCCAATCGCATTGCGCGACGCCACCGTCACCGATCCGTTCTGGGCATCGCGGCAGGAACTCGTGCGCACCCAGGTGATTCCCTACCAGTGGAACGCGCTGAACGACAACGTTCCCGGCGCCGCACCCAGCTACTGCATGCACAACTTCAAGGCCGCCGCCGCGCAGAACGCAGAACACCACAAGGAAGGCAAGGCCTTCGTGCCGCCGAAATACACGTTCCGCGGCTTCGAAGCCCTGCCGGACGACCCGGCGCACCCCGATCCCGACAAGTTCTACGGCTTCGTGTTCCAAGACACTGATTTCTCCAAATGGATCGAAGCGGTCGGCTACTCGCTGACCCACCACCCGGACGCTGACCTTGAAGCGACCGCCGACACCGCCATCGATATCGTCTGCGCGGCGCAGCTCGACAACGGCTACCTGGACACCTACTACATCCTCAACGGCATGGACCGGCACTTCACCAACCTGAAGGACCACCATGAGCTGTACTGCTTCGGCCACCTGACCGAAGGCGCGATCGCCTACTATCAAGCCACCGGCAAACGCAAGCTGCTTGACGCGGCCTGCCGTTTCGCTGATTACATCGATTCCCGATTCGGCACCGCCGACGGCCAGCTGCACGGCTACCCCGGCCACGAAATCGCCGAAATGGCACTCGTCAAACTCGCCGAGACCACCGGCGAACAGCGCTATGCCGACCTCGCCGAATACTTTGTACGCCAACGCGGCCGGCAGCCGCTCTATTTCGAGCTCGAAGACCGCCGCCGCGCCCGGGAGGACGGCCGCAACTACGCGCCGCGCGAGCAGAACTACGCCTACTACCAGGCCGACAAGCCGATCACAGAACAGACGGAGGCCCTCGGACACGCCGTCCGCGCCGCCTACTTCTACGCCGGAACCGCCGACGTGGCACGCCTGACCGGCGACTCCGACCTGCTGGCATCCTGCGAACGACTATGGCGCAACATCGTCGACCGAAAGCTCTACATCACCGGCGGTATCGGCGCCACACACATGGGGGAGGCCTTCTCCTTCGACTATGATCTGCCGAACGACACCGCCTATTCGGAAAGCTGCGCCGCCATCGCGCTCGCGTTCTTCGCCCGCCGCATGCTGGAAATCCAGCCGAAATCCGAATATGCGGACGTCATGGAATCGGCGCTGTACAACACCACGCTCGCCGGCATGGCACTCGATGGCAAAAGCTTCTTCTACGTGAACCCGCTCGAAGTGGTGCCCGAGGCATGCCATCGCGATGAACGCAAGGCGCACGTCAAGCCGGTGCGCCAGAAGTGGTTCGGATGCGCCTGCTGCCCGCCGAACATCGCACGCATCGTGGAGGACGTGCAGCAGTACGCCTACACGATCGGAGACGACTCATCCACCCTGTATGTGCATCTGTATATGGGCGGCGGCGTCCATGCCAGGCTTTCCGGCACCGATGTGCGCCTTGACGTCATGTCCGATATGCCTGGTCCGGCAAGGGATCCGTCGCGGTGGGCTTTGATGCAGGCGATTCTGCTTCCGATGCATCCAAGGACGCGGTTTTCACGATCGCCCTCCGTCTGCCCGCTTGGGCCGGTGGCGAAACCGCTTCCGATGCGGTCACCGTGCGCGGCCGCGACGACATCTCCCGCGTCATCAGAGACGGATACCTGTATCTGACCGGCGCATGGCATGACGGCGACGTCGTCGATTTCGATTTCCCGATGCCGGTCCACATGGTCGCCGCGAATCCGCTCGTGCGCGAGGACGCCGGAAAGGTGGCGTTCGTGCGCGGACCGCTGGCCTACTGCGCGGAAGGTGTCGATAATGGCGCGAACCTGCATCTGCTGCACGCCGATACCGCGCGCATCGCATCCGATCCATCCTGCGTGTCCGTTGATCGCATCGTCTTCCATGCCGGCGCCGTCGCGCAGGACGAGCAGGGGCTCGGCGAGGTGGACGCCGTCGATATGCCGATGACCACGCTGGCGATTCCCGCTTGGCGTGAAGTGGAAGACTCCGCGCAAACCTCCGCGTTGTACCATGATTGGCGTCCCGCCGAACGCAAGACGACGACGGCCACGCTGATTCCATACTTCGCATGGGCCAACCGTGGCGAGAACGAGATGACGGTGTTCCTACGCGGGTGAGCATGACGAGTGACGAAGGGACTGCCCGACAAAGGGCTGTCCTTGGTTTCGGCAACATCGCCAAAACCAAGGATGCGCCAGTCGAGTTCATCGCATATCTCCGCTTCGGGTAGACACGCACGTGCGATTTGCCCCATTTACCGCTTAAGCTAGTACCAGGTACGTCAATCGATGCATGTCAATGATCAGGCGGTATCTGAACACGGTTGAGGAGTCGAAGATGATAAGCGGTGCCGGTGCAATGAACCCCGTATGTCCCCGTGAGGACGGGCGTCTCGAATGGGGCAATGGCGTGGTTTCCATGCTGTTCGACACGGCAGGCGATTCCCCCGTCCGATTGTGCAACGTTGCAGGCCGCGGCATGGGGCCCATCGGCGGCCGTGTTGCCGACGATGGAAGAACCGTGCTGGAACATGATCCGCGTCCGATCGTCGAAGTGCGTGCCGCCAACACCGGATCGCAGGACAATCGCCTCACCTTGATCGCCACGGTGGCGGGCAGCGTATTGCGATTCGTCTCGGCCGCCGCCTCCGAGCCGGAGGAAGGGTCCGCCGAACCATATCGTTTGGAGATCGTCCAATTCGCTTCGTATGCGGATCTGGAACCGCACGGGCGTGTGTTCGAACCGGCCGCCGCCGAACGGTCCGAAGCCGCCGCGCAGCCCTCGCCGGAAACCGTCCGCCATGCCGACGCCACGGCTGGGCTGGTAGTCACTTCCGTATTCGAAGCGTTCCCGGGTCTGTCCGCAGTGCGCACCTGCACGCGGTTGAGCTCCGCGCGCCCGCTGCCCATCGAAGCGGTGTCGTCGTTGAATCTGACGGTGCCGATGCGCGTCAACTGCGGCAAAATCGACCATTCCCGCGTATTCTGGGGAGACTCCGCGTGGGCGGTGGAAAACGATTGGCGCAGCCGTCCACTGCGCGACGTATCGGTGCGCAATCGCAATCAAGTCATCAATCCCGGCCAATCCAGCTCGCGATTCGCCATGAGCTCCGCCTCCACATGGAGCACCGGCGTGCATGAGCCGGCCGGCATCGTACAGGTCGAGGGCTCGCGCCGCCAATCGCGCGACTTCTCCGTAATGTGGCAGATCGAGCACAACGGCCCATGGGAATGGGAGATCGGCGAGGATGATCCCGGTTTGCACATCAGCGCGTTCGGACCGGAATATCAGGACCACCATTGGTATACGGAGCTGGGTGAAGGCCACGATTTCGAATCGGTGCCGGTCTCCTTCGCGATCTCGGCCGGCGATTGGCAGCAGTCCGTCGCCGAAATGACATTGCAGCGCCGTGCGTTGCGTGCCGCCAAGCTCGCGAATTGGGTCGTTCCGAGCAGCTCGAACGCACGCAGGGACTCGTCATCTACAACGATTACATGAACACCCTGTTCGGCGACCCGCGCTTGGAGAAGGAGCTGCCGCTCGTCGAGGGCGCGGCACGCGTCGGCGCGGACATCTTCTGCATCGACGCCGGCTGGTACGACAGCACGGACGGCGGTTGGTGGGACATGGTCGGAGAATGGCAGGCCTCCACGAACCGTTTCGGCGAAGCTGGACTCAAGGGTTTGGCCGACACCATCCGCGCGCATGGCATGGGCTTGGGATTGTGGCTCGAGCCTGAGGTGATCGGTGTGAAATCGCCGCTCGCCCAAAGTCTGCCCGATGACGCGTTCTTCCAGCGCCACGGTGTGCGCGTGTGCGATTCGGGCCGGTACCTGCTTGACTTCCGCTCGCCCGCCGCACGCGAGCACGTCACTCGCACCGTCGACCGGCTGATTGACGATTTCGGCGCGGTCTTCTTCAAATTCGACTACAACACCGTCCCCGGCGTCGGCACTGATCTCGACGCCGAATCCGCCGGCGCTGGCCTGCTCGGCCACTGCCGTGCCTATTTGGATTGGCTGGACGACCTGCGCCGCCGCCATCCGGACGTTATGATCGAAAACTGCGGTTCCGGTGCGATGCGCGCCGATTACGCGCAGTTGCAACGATTGGACCTGCAATCCACCTCCGACCAGTGTGATCCGCTGATTTACGCCGCGATCGCCGCCGGCGCCGGACTGACGATCCTGCCGGAACAGCAAGGCAACTGGGGTTACGCCCAGCAGGAGATGGACGATGAGACCGCCGTCTTCACGCTGGCCACGGGCATACTCGGCAGGTTGTACCTGTCCGGATTCATTGACCGCATGGACGAGCATCGGCTTGCCTTGGTGCGGGATGCGGTGGCCTTGCACCGCCGTGTGCTGACCGAGCAGCAGGAATTGGTGCCGTTCTGGCCGGCCCGTCTGCCTGATTTCGATGGCGATTGGCTCGTCGTCGGTCTGCGCCATCCGTCATTCCTCCCGTCGGAGGACGACGATCCGTGCGATTACATCATCGTCTGGCGTCGCGGCGGCACGCCTTCCGTGAACGTGCCGCTGTCCGAGGACTGCCATATCGAGCAGATCTTCCCGAATCCGGCCGTTCCCGAGCATGCGCCCGACGCCAAGCCGTGGACCGTCGAGCGCATGGACCCGAGACGGTCCGGCTCAACGCGGCCACCTCCAAGCAGCCGTCCGCCCGCATCTTCGCCATCCGCCGCGCCTGAGCGGTTGCGACGGATGGACAATCGCGCCGCCTACAGGGCGAAGGCGGTTTCGATGGCGTCGTATTCGGCGGCCGTGATCGGCAGAATCGCGCCGTGACGCTTCTTCAGCGCGCCGAAATCGATATCGTCTGCGCGCTGCCAATCGGCCGGATCATGCGAGGCGAGCGAGGCGGCGCGGAACGACAGGTAGCCCTTGGACTCCGCGTACTGGTCGCACATCAGGCCGAACGGCATGGTCCTGCCGTTGACCACCTTCACGTCTTCGTCGTTGTAACGGAACAGTTCCGGCCCTTCCAAGTAGTGCATGGAATACCGGCCATTGCCGAAGATGTCGGTGAGCGTGCCCACATACGACCACTCATTCGGGTCGTCGGTGCGCAGCACCTCGTAGGTCGTCGCATACGGGTTACGGGTGCGTTCGATGGTGATTTCCGAGTCCTTGGACGCGCGGTACCACCAGCCGTCATCGTCGCGCAGCATGGTCGAATCGATGATCACATTCTTACGATCGATCCACTTGACCGGATCGGAGAACACCCTGAAATCAACGGTCGTCGCATAATACACATTCGTCGGATCGCCGAGCTCGTTGGCCAACGGATCCGCGGAGCTTTCGGCGTTGCTCTTCGTGGACCAGAACACGATCCACTGCCCGCGATCCGGATCCCAATTCGCCTCCGGAGCCCAAGCCATGCCAGCGTCCGGAATCTTCGAGGCCACGTCCACCAGGCGCGGCTCGCTCCAATGGACCAGGTCAGGGGAGTCCCAGATCACCAGGCCGGTCGATCCATTCGTGGTGGCGCCATCGTTCGGCCCCCAGCCGCCACGGTAATAGATGCTCAAATCGGTGGCCACAATGTGGAATCCACCACGTGGGTCGCGCACAATATGCGGGTCGCGCACGCCCTTCTCGCCGCCTAGCCACGTCAACGCCGGACTGCCGGCCGGGCGCAGATCCCTCCAATGCACGCCGTCGCGGCTCAGCGCGAAGTACAGCTGTTCGTCGGTGGGATTGCGTTCCTCGCCGATGAAATGCACGAACAGATAGGCCTGGGTGTCGATGCTCATGATGCTCCTAGAGATTCCTTGATGAATGATGGCGATTGATTCCGATTGAGTGATTCCGATTGAGTGGGATTGGCCGCGAAGGCTGCTGCCTATGGCGGATTGCCTGCCATCGGGGCGTCATCCTCAGACCGCGGTCGATTCCCGGTCCACCAGCTGGTAGCCGATGATGGCCCGTCTTGGCGGCAACGCCTCGTCTGTTCCATGATCGATACGTTCGGACAGCATATCGACCGAGAATTTCGCAAGCTGCGTGAAATCGACCTGGATGGTGCTCAACGCCGGCGTCGTGTACGACCCGGAGGTCACGCCGTCGAAACCGATCACCTTCACGTCCTGCGGCACGCGCAGTCCGCGGTCCGCGAGCCCGCGTATCACGCCGAACGCCGCGAAATCGTTGGCGCAGCACGCGCCGTCGAACTCGGTGCCACCATGTCCGCTCCGTGCGGCGAGAATACGTTCCGCAATCGCATGCCCGGCGATGATGCCATTGGCCACATCCCCGGCTTCGAACACCATCGACTCGTCATAGGGCAGTCCGGCGTCGGACAGCGCTCCGCATGCGCCGCGCAATCGCAGAGCGAACGCGTTCTGGGCATGCGCCAGATCGGCGCGGGGGGCGAACCGGTGGCCGACGATCGCGATATTGCGGCATCCGCGGTCGATGAGATGCTGCATCGCCGCGCGTTCGGCCTCCTCGTTGGGGAAGTTCACGGCATCGACGGTCGGCGTCTCCTCGCAGGCGTCTAGCAGCACGAATGGTCTGCCGCCATTGAGTTTGGACAGCGGCACATTTGTGCCCAAGCCTGTGGCGTGCAGGATCTCGCCATCGAACAGCTGCCCGGAGAACGGATTGCTGCTCAGCGCGTGCTCGGCAGCGTCCGGCGAATACTGCGTCTGCTCGATGAATGGAATAAGTCCGCGGGACACGATTTCGTTGCTCAACGCCTGCGTGAGCTTTGAATAGAACGGCGAATCGAATTCGTTGACGATGACGTGGATGATGTTGCTGCGGCCCGATTTGAGCATGCTGGCCGTCAGATTGATGCGGTAATTGATCTCTTCGCTGCGGCGATCACTTTGGCGCGGGTCGATTCCTTGACGCCTGGCTTGCCGCGCAGCGCGTTCGACGCGGTCATGGGGGAGACGCCCGCTTCCGCGGCCACGTCGCGTAGCGTCGGTGTGCTGCTGGTCATATGCCGCTCCTTGAAAACTTATGATTGATATGTAACGATATTATATTCTCTTGATTCTGTAAAATCGTTGCAAATACAAAGACTCACCGATATATTGCCTCCATTGCGGATGATTGGATTTGCGCTAGTATATGTAACGATACATATACGGTTCGCATGACGGCGTCCTGCTTTCCGCGGCACAGCCCCATAGCGATCCCGAACGAAAAGAGAGGTTCGATGACGATCCCAACCACCGTTTCCGTCGCCCCGGCTGACGAATATCCGGCTGACGGCCACACCATGACCGACAAACTCACCGCCACACTCGACAAAGCGGGCGTGCGCGCCATCAGCACCGACCTGTGGGGCATCTTCTTCGAAGACATCAGCTACTCCGGCGACGGCGGCCTCAATGCCGACCTCGTGCAGAACGGCGCCTTCGAATACAACCGCGCCGACTCCATCGATTGGAGCAACTACAGCTTCTGGCGCAAAATCGTGCCGGAAGGCTCGTTCGCCGCGTTCTGCATCCATGACAACGACCCGGTCGCACCGAAAACCCGCATTACGCGACGGTGGAAGTCGAACACGCCCCTGCCGCGCTGGACAACACCGGCTGGGACGCATGGTGTTCCACGCCGGAGAAACCTACGATTTCACCGCCTGGATGCGCGTGCGATCGGAAAGCGCGATGCCGGTGACGGTCTCGCTGCGCGGAGACGACGGCAGCATCATCGCCGAAAACCACCATCACCGTCTCAGCCTCGGCATGGACGACATACCAAGCCTCCGCTGACCGTTCCTGAGCACG
>ENA-OPZM01000157-OPZM01000157.1-human-gut-metagenome-genome-assembly--contig:-NODE-157-length-29405-cov-4.419632_pt1 | contig 29405 bp, 32 predicted proteins | sample MGYA00242478_ERZ504493 | MGnify/ENA primary metagenome ERZ504493 (study PRJEB26092, sample SAMD00036227) | human gut metagenome | host: Homo sapiens | study: EMG produced TPA metagenomics assembly of... | reverse complement strand
ATCCCCCTGTATAAGGCAGGTTACCCACGCGTTACTCACCCGTCCGCCACTAGAATTAAATTAAATCGACCGAAGTTTCAATAAAGTAATTCCCGTTCGACTTGCATGTGTTAAGCACGCCGCCAGCGTTCATCCTGAGCCAGGATCAAACTCTCTGATAAAATGTTTGATTCATTTACTCAAGACAACCGTTTGGCTATCTCTCGTTTTTACTGCTTTTGGTTTGTTTAAACCGTTCTTTAAATGTAAAGAAATTTTCGAGAATCGTATGTGTTTCACTGTTTAGTTATCAAGGTTTGTTGTGTCTGTCTCTTAGACAGCTCGTTTATTTTATCTCATCTCTTTTTGTTTGTCAAGCACTTTTTTAAGTTTTTTTCAAACATTTTTGAGTTAAGATTTTGTTGTCGCTTCGTTGACGACTTGGATACTTTATCATATCTTCTGTCTTTTGTCAACTACTTTTTTATTTTTCTGAAAGCAGATGTATTTATCTGTTTCTTAAAAACAATTCGTTCCCAACAACTCTGATAGAATAGCATTTTTTCCATTACCTGTCAACATGTTTTTTACATAAATTTCATTTTTTTCTAAAAAACGTATTTTTACGCCAAAAACCGCATTTTCCAGACATGTCACCACCTGTATCCTGGTGCTTTTCCGTCTGCAAAATGCGGTTTCTTTTATCCACCATAAAATATTCCTGTAAAAATACGGATAAAAATATTTTTATCATAAAGAAAATCCAGTACTGTATCACCCCGGATCAGTCCCAGGCCTTTTTGCCTATTTCCGTGTTGCATAAAATCGTAAGTACCAGCATTCCGACCCATACAAAAACAATACACTTCATGCCTCCTACTACGGCGCCGGCTATTTTGTTGATCCCGCGAATGACCGGCAGTCTTGCCAGGAGATCCATGCATACGCCAGCACATGGATCAGGATTGAGGAAAGTATGTATGATACCAAAAAGAAAGGCAGTTCACTGCTACATTGGCCAGATATCCGGAAATATACCCTGCAAATGTATTAACCGCCAAATATTGATACACCAATGCCGTATTATTTTCTGTTATTCCCTTCTGGAGGAGATCCGGAATATCCATGCTGCTGATCAACGCCTTCTGTTCCTCCTCATCCATGGTTTCTTTCCCATCTGCCAGAGAATCCACAAATGATCCGCTGGCAGTCTGGATTTTTTCATAAACAGACGTATTCTCACGTATGAACTGATTCACATAAGGATTGATCAGCCATACCAAAGCAACGGAGATCAGAACCAGCAATGCAGATACTACTTCTTTCACAAAGCCATGCCTGTATCCATCCACCATGGAAAAGGCAAGCAGGACCAGCACAGCCAGTCCAAGCCATGTCCAGTTCATATCTGCCCCCTTAACTGAATTTTATGGTGCTGACACCTGTATCCAGTACCATAAGATATTTATTCCATCCGATCTTAAAGAAATCCCGGATCGTTCCATCTACATTTCCGGCATATTTCTGTACACCACGGCTGTTCATCACGCAGATCTGCGAGCTGTTATACATGATGATATTATCTCCGCTCATTTTTATAGTCGTATATGGAATATTGAAATTTTTACGGAATTTCAGCTGTCCGCTCATATTATAGACTTCCATTGTATACAGATCATCTTTATTATTGTTTTTAAATACCAGGCCAATCCTGTCATCACTGAAAAATGTACTTACGATCTCCTGTTTTACATTGACTGTTTTGCTTTCTTTGGGGATCTGATTTCCCTGATAAGTAGAAAATCCGTCATCTCGCAAAGCAATATACTTACTGTCACTGATACATTCCACCTGCGGGATCACTACATTCTCATAGGTATAACCACTTACGATCCGATCATCCTCATTCTGTCCTACATCCCCATAATTATAAAATGCCACATAGCTGGTAGTCTTGCTTCCATCAACATACTGGAATGTTACCATCATCACTCCGTTATCAGACACTGCTACATCCATGGGATATCCCGGATCATCGATCTTAGTTAGATTTTCCGCGACCAGACTGCCATCCGGATTATAAAAATTGATCCAGGTATTATCATCATTGTCCAGGATCACGGCAACCATTCCATTCGATGCGATCCGCACTTTTACAATAGAATAAGACGTTGTTACAGTTCCGGTCACACCTTTTTTGTCGCAGATATAAAGCGATGTTCCCTCGCTGTCTGCAACAACCGCCCTGCTTCCATTCACATCTGCAATAGGATTCTGCATTGTATAGGTTTCATTCCAGATGGTATTCATGCTGTTGTCCACAACAGATACTCCATCAGGACTGTATCTCAGGATATCTCCATCCATGTCCACATACTGTGTGGAAACAACATCTTCCTGTTCGCTTGTATTTAATACTTTATAGCTGTGATAGCTTCTTTTTTCTGCATAAAGAAAAACCAGGCAGACTGCAGCAGCGATCACTGCCGCTGTGATCACCTTTTTTCCCTTTCTTGAAATTCTTCGGTGATGAGAAGTTCTCCCGTAGTGAGAGCCTTCCTGCGCAGCCTGTTCCTGTGCAAGCCTGGCTTTTTGCCTCATCAGCTTTTTACGCTTTTGTTTTTTCTGTATTTTTTTTATGATATTCACAACCGTATCCCTTACCTTAAGTATTTTATTTTGTAATTGGTTTTCCAGTTATTATAGCACACTCCATCAGGGTAGTACAATTACCTGCCCGGGATAAATGATCTCATTGGCAGAAATTCCGTTTAATGCACAGATCTGTTCCATCGCATCTACAGTGCCATAGCGGTTCAGACTGATCTGATACAAGGTATCTCCCGGGCGGATCACATAAGTTTCCCCCGGATTTTCTGCTGCCACTGAAGTCTCTTCTGTTTTTTTCTCTTCTGTTTTTTTCTCTTCTGTTTTATTATCTTTTTTTTGCGTTGCTTCTGAAACAGACTGTTTTTTTGACCTCCGAGGTTCCGGTGTTATTGAGATTTTTTCTCTTATCTGTGTGGTTTCCGTCGGAACCGGAGTTCCCCGCACAGCTTCCTGTGTCTGCACCGGTTTCTGCGTCTGCCCTGCCTTTGGCGAAACCGATACACTCCGCACCGGTTCTGTTACTGCAGGTGTTATCTGCACCACCGAAGCAGAAGCGGTGCGATAATCTTCCGGAACCTCTGTTTTTTTCTGCTGATTCCGATAAAAGCCCACTCCAGCCACAAGAACTGCCAGTGCCAGACACACCGTAGCCGCATAAGAAAAAACGGAAGTTTTCTCTTCTCCCCGTTCCTCCGGATTTTTACTATCTATGATCTTTCTGAAATTTCTGACAGCCCTGTCCTCCACTTCCTCGGATGCCTCTCCGCCCTCTTTCTGGCTGCGTTCGATCATATACGTCTGCATCTGAGAATTTTTCTCATAATAAATATAATACCCGCTCAGTTTTGCCATCATGCCGCCATCATAACGGAAAAAGGCATCCTCCCGTTCTCCAGGATCCATCAGCATCAGGATCTTTTCCCCTCCGAAATGTCTGAGATGTACTTTCACAAAAAGCTCCGTGATCTCCATTGCTATCTGAGGCTGTGCAAAAAACCATCCCACGATCTCCTGCTCCGGAAAATACTGATCCTTATCCTCCTGCAGTTTCTGCCAGAGTTTTTCCGAAAAGTCAATATGTTCTGCCGCAGCCTCCATGCCATCTGCTGCAATGGCACCTTTTATAAAAATACAGGTCATATCTGCAGTCCATTGAATTTCACCTGTAAGTACTGCCACACTTCCCTGCCTTCCGGCTTTTCATCTTCTGCCAGGCTGCAGAGAAATGTGTATACATAATCTTCTATATAAATCCTGTAATCTCCGTTCGCCAGCCGATCTGCCTTACATTTCTCGGCATGGAAATGCTTCCTGTGCGGCTTCCTGTTCTGTTGTGTCCTCCTTATAAATGACTTCTATCATCTCATATCACCCCTTCTGTCCAAGCATAGCACAGTAAAAATGCGGATTTTAGCAGAATGTAAGAGTCTGTCCACAGAATTTAGCGACAGATTCCGCACCATGCATATTTTCCCTTTTTTTCAGGATATGATAGAGTGAAAAAAAGAATCGAGGTTTCTCATGGCTTTTTACATTGATGCCGGAAAAAACGGTTCATCCGGCGAGATTGCTTATCTTCTGAAAAAATGCATTCTTCACTGTCCCAAAAAATGGACTGAGATCGTGTTTTTATGCATTGGCAGTGATCGTGTTACCGGAGATTGTTTAGGCCCATATATCGGACACCTTCTTCATCCTCATGAAACCGGACATATTTTTGTCTACGGCACGCTTTCCTGCCCGGTCCATGCCCTGAACCTTGAAAAAAACTTCATCGCTTATCACAAGGCTTCATCCACACGCCCTTGTAATCGCCATAGACGCTTCTCTTGGACAAAAAAAAGCACCTGGGCTATGTGACCATTGGAAATGGTGCACTTTACCCAGGTGCTGGTGTTCAGAAAGATCTTCCACCTGTAGGGGACATCCATATCACCGGCATTGTAAATACTGCCGGGATCATGGAGCAGCTTACCCTGCAGACTACCCGGCTCTCCACCGTAGTAGCACTTGCAGATGTGATCGCCTGCGGAATCCTTAAGATACTTCCTGCAGAAACAGACTTATCCCCTGTTGATCTTGATTATACGAACTCCTTGATCTGCTTATAGATACCCTCTGCATCGAGACCGTATTTATGAAGAAGCTCTAATGCCGGACCGGACTCACCGAATACATCATGGATTCCGATACGTTTAACCGGTACCGGTGCCTTCTCAGCCAGGCACTCGCATACAGCTCCGCCAAGACCGCCGATGATGGAATGCTCCTCAACAGTTACAACCTTGCCGGTTTCTTTGGCAGCTGCAACAACAAGGTCCTCATCCAGAGGCTTGATGGTATGGATATTGATCACTTTTGCATCGATTCCGTCTGCTGCAAGCTTCTCAGCTGCTTCAAGAGCCGGTGCAACGCAAAGTCCGTTTGCGATGATGGTAAGATCTTTTCCCTCGCGGAGAACGATACCCTTACCAAGCTCAAATTTATAATCCGGTCTGTCATTGATAACCGGAACAGCAAGACGTCCGAATCTCATGTATACCGGTCCCTGATGCTCGTAAGCAGCAGCAACCATAGCTTTTGCTTCGATATCATCAGAAGGACTTGCAACGACCATACCCGGAATCACTCTCATCAGGGCAAAATCCTCCAGGCACTGATGTGTGGCGCCGTCTTCACCTACAGAAATACCGCCGTGAGTTGCTCCGATCTTTACATTCAGCTTCGGATATCCGATGGAGTTACGAACCTGCTCATAAGCACGTCCTGCTGCAAACATTGCAAAAGTACTTGCAAAGGGAACCTTACCTGTGGAAGCGATTCCTGCTGCAATGCCCATCATGTTGCACTCTGCGATACCGCAGTCAATGTGACGCTCCGGGAATTCTTTTTTAAACATACCTGTCTGTGTAGCTGCAGCAAGGTCAGCGTCAAGAACGATAAGATCCTCGTGTTTTTTTCCTAATTCTATGAGGCACTGCCGTAGCTTGCTCTCGTTGCGATTTTCTTTACTTCTGACATAATGCTTCACCTACCTTCTCCAGATCTTCCATTGCCTGTGCATACTGCTCATCATTCGGAGCTTTTCCGTGCCAGCCTACTGCGTTCTCCATGTAGGAAACACCTTTACCTTTTACTGTTTTCATGATGATAGCTGTCGGCATACCCTTTGTAGCTCTTGCCTCATCAAAAGCAGCCTTCAGCTGATCCATATCGTTGCCGTCCGCAACATTGATCACATGGAAATTGAAAGCTTCAAATTTCTTGTCGATCGGATACGGGGAGCATACATCTGCAATGTCACCATCGATCTGAAGTCCATTGTTATCTACGATCACAACCAGGTTGTCCAGTTTACGGAAGCCTGCGAACATAGCTGCCTCCACACCTGGCCTTCCTCGATCTCACCATCACCCAGCAATGTATATACTCGATAGTCATCATTACTGAGTTTGGCAGAAAGAGCCATACCTGCTGCTGCAGAGATTCCCTGACCAAGAGAACCACTGGACATATCAACGCCCGGAATATGCTTCATATCCGGATGTCCCTGAAGATAGGAGCCCAGATGACGAAGTGTTTTCAGATCCTCTTTTGGAAAATATCCTCTCTCTGCAAGTACAGAATAGAGTCCCGGTGCTGTATGTCCTTTGGAAAGGACAAAACGGTCACGGTCTGCCTTCTTAGGATCCTTCGGATCGATGTTCATCTCTTCAAAATATAAATAGGTGAACACGTCTGCTGCAGAAAGGGATCCGCCCGGATGGCCGGCCTTTGCTGCATGGACTGCTGTTACGATATCCTTGCGGACTTCGTTGGCAACTTTCTGAAGTTCTAACTTATCCATGTTATTAATGTCTCCTTTTTAGTGCCCTGCTGTTCACAGGGAATTTGTATATAAAAGAGGTTTCGATCACTCACCGAATACTGCCTTGTAATCAGCCTGGAATTTAGAGATACCTGCATCTGTCAGCGGATGATGTGTCATCTGCTCGATTACTTTGAATGGTACCGTAGCGATATCTGCGCCTGCAAGTGCACATGCAGTTACATGCATTGGATGACGAACGCTTGCTGCGATGATCTCTGTCGGGATATCTGCAACTGCAAACATCTCAGCGATCTGCTGGATCAGCTCAACGCCATCTGTGGAGATGTCATCCAGTCTTCCAAGGAACGGAGATACATATGTAGCACCTGCTCTTGCTGCAAGAAGTGCCTGGTTAGCAGAAAAGATCAGAGTAACGTTTGTCTTGATCCCCTCAGAGGAAAGAACCTTAACTGCCTTCAGTCCCTCTGTTGTCATAGGAATCTTAACAACCATGTTCGGATGGATGGCTGCGATCTCACGTCCCTCACGGATCATTCCCTCAGCATCTGTTGTGGTAGCTTTAACCTCACCGCTGATCGGTCCGTCAACGATCGTTGTGATCTCTTTGATCACCTCGTTGAAGTCTCTTCCTTCTTTGGCGATCAGAGACGGGTTTGTTGTAACTCCACAGATAACTCCCATGTCATTTGCTTCTCTGATATCCTCTACTTTAGCTGTGTCGATAAAAAATTTCATTGTTTTTTCCTCCTGTTTACGTTCGTTCTTTTTCTTGATGATTCCATTATAACAAACTCATTGCGGGGGTCAAGGCACCTGTTTTTTATTAATAAATATTTTATTAATAAAATAACGTTTTATTAATAATGCCTGTCAATTTTTTCACCCAAAACAGCTTCTTTCCATTTTCCTCAATTCGAATATCGCCGTAATTATCGTAGCTAACAAGGTTTCTATTCAAATGTGTCATGGAAACTCTCTCTATATATTATTATTAATAATTTTTGCGCCATTATTTATTTTTCTGTTCATCAGACTGGTTTCTGTCCAGTCTTGCATACCCCGTCGTGCGGCGCTTGATCAGCTTCGGGTATATTCGATATTATACAGGCTGGCAGGTCTTTCATCCAGGTAAAATTTATCATTCATGTCGATCTTACGGATGATGATGTCACAGGCATCTCTTCCCTTCAGCGCAACAAAATGATCAATGGTTGTCAGGGAGATCCTACGGATGCCGGAATAAAAAATATTGTCGCACCCTATGACAGAAACATCCTTTGGAACGTGTATCCTCATTTCATGCAGCGCATCAATGGCGCCTATGGCCATCATGTCATTCTGTCCTGCGATAGCCGTAAATTTATGTCCTTCCTGGAGAAGCTCCATGGTCAGCTCGTAGCCCATGGCATACTCGGAATCCATCCGCGGGATCTTTCTGTCATTGGACTCATCTGCCGCCTTGATGAGCACATGATCCTTTTTTCCCTCTTTTTCAAACTCGCGGACAAAGCCCTCCACACGCTTGGAGCGCTGCCACTGCCGTCTGGTAAGTGGCGGCGTGATAAATGCCACATCCGTGTGCCCCAGATCAAGAAGATGTCTGGCCATCAGCTTCCTACCACTGTGTTGTCCTGATTGATAGCATCTACCGTGGTTGTTTTTTCCTTGTTACTGATGATGACCAGCGGTGTTTCTTTTGCGATTTTTTCTACCTGATGCTGGAAATCCGGATGAGGATTGCAGGTATAGATGATCCCTGCCGGCCGCATGGTCTGCATCATACGGAGATATTTTTCTTCCAGCCCCGCATCGCGCTGGGTGTTGCAGATAAATACCCCATATCCCTGCTCATTGGCCACAGCCTCGATCCCCTGAAGCAGCAGTACATAATAGGGACTGGTGAGTGTGGGGCAGAAAACAACGATCAGCTTTTCTTTTCTGTCATCTTTATGTTTCCGGCGTCCCGGAAGCTCATAGCCAAGTTCTCTGGCCGCCTGTTCCACCCGTTCTACGGTTTCTCTCGAAAAAGAAACATTGTATTTCCGGTTCAGCACCATGGATACTGTTGCCTGGGAAACCCCGGCACGTGCTGCCACATCCGATGAGGTTGCTTTCTTTTTTGCCACCAGTCTCACCTCCTTTATAACCCGGGGAAATTTCCTGGCTGCTTATCACTTTTTGCAATCTCTCAGAAAATTTTCACCTGATCTGGTTAAAGCTCCACTCTTCCCTCCAGTGCCCGGAGAAGTGTCACCTCATCAATATACTCCAGATCACCGCCCACCGGAACTCCGCTGGCGATACGGCTTACTTTGATCCCGGTCGGTTTGATCAGCTTACTGATGTACATAGCTGTCGTTTCGCCTTCAAGACTGGAATTGGTTGCCACAATAACTTCCTTTACATCCCCCTGAAGGCGCTTCATCAGCTCCTTCAGTTTGATATCATCCGGCCCGATCCCAAGCATCGGGGAGATCGCACCATGAAGTACATGATATACACCGTCAAATTTACCTGTTTTCTCATATGCTGCCAGATCCCTGGTATTCTCAACCACCATGATAGTGCTGTGATCTCTTTTGGGATTGGCGCAGATCGGACAAAGCTCCTGGTCAGTCAGCGTGTAACAGCACTTACAGTACTGAACATTCTGCCTTGCATCGGTAATGGAGGCGGTCAGTTGCTCTACCTGGTCCTTCGGCATATTCATGATATGAAATGCAAGACGCTGGGCAGATTTGGCTCCGATTCCCGGAAGATGGGAAAGCTGCTCAATAAGTTTATTGATATGGCTGCTGTAATATTCCATCAGAAAGGAAGACCTCCGCCAAGACCACCAAGCCGCCTGTGAGTTTGGACATCACTGCTGCTGACTCGGACTCAACCTGACGGAGCGCCTCATTTGTTGCTGCCGCGATCATGTCCTCAAGCATCTCGATATCATCCGGATCTACCGCTTCCTCGGAAAGTGTGACCTTTGTTATTTCACGTTTACCGGAAACTGTAACTGAAACAGCTCCGCCGCCTACTGTTGCTGTAAACTCTTTTTCCTCAAGAGCTTTCTGGTTTTCTTCCATCTGACGCTGCATTTTCTGCGCCTGTTTCATAAGATTGTTCATGTTTCCCGGCATACCCATGCCAGGAAATCCACCTCTTTTTGCCATAATACTTTCCTCCTGTTTTTTGTTTACGGATTTATGACTCCTCATCCGGGTCTTCTTCCACTACGATATCCATGTGGATATTCTCCCGAAGTGCATCGTCTACTGTGATCTGCGCGAGATTGGTGTGCTGATGTTTGTTGGCTACCAGCATATGTATCTCCACGCTTTTGCCTGTCCGGGCAGCAATAATGTCCTGAAGCTCTTTCTTCGCCTCCGGATTGTCTACATAATTCATCCCCAGAAAATCCTGAAATTCCACATAAAGGATGGAATCTCCTGTTTCTCCGTTATACTTGGGGACTGCACGCTGCAGGGACTGCTTGAAAAGTCCGGTAGTCTGACCCACGATGGCACGCCAGCCTGCCACGATCTTCTGAAGATCCTCAGGAGCTGCCTTCTGTGGTTTCTGCTGCTGTGCCGTTGCTGCACCGGTCACTGCCGCCCCCGGTTCCCCGGCTCCGCCGGCCTCGCTCTCCCGAACGATCACCTGCTGCATAGGCCGTTCCTCCATCTGCTTTTCCAGGACACGAAGCCTGTCAAGAACAGAGTCCAGATTTGTCTCCATGGCCGGTCTGCACAGCTTGATCAGTGCGATTTCCACCAATACACGCTTCTGGCTTGCAAAACGGATCTGATTAGACAGATCGGAAAAAATACGAATGTAACGCATCAGCGTCTCCACATCTGTCATCTCGCTCTCTTCCTTCAGAAGCTTCAGATTCTCAGAAGAAACGTCAATGGCTTCCTCAGGATTTTCGGAAGTCTTCACAAGCAGAAGATTTCGCATATACCAGGTAAAATCTGATACAAACTGTCCCAGCTCACGGCCGCCTGTGATCAGGTCCTCCAGCACATGGATGGAACCTGTCACATCGCCGGAAAGAACCTTCCGGAGAAGTCTGCTGAATACCTCTGTATCCACGGCTCCCAGAACATCCAGGACTTTATCATAAGTAAGCACCTGTCCCAGATAAAAGGAAATACACTGATCCAGAAGACTCAGAGCATCTCGCATGGACATCGCCTTTTTTTGCCACATAGCGTACAGCCTTCTCCTCTGCTTCCACCCCTTCTGCAGTCAGAAGCTCGGAAAGTCTGGCAGCAATGGTATCAATGGATATCCGGTGAAAGTCATAGCGCTGACACCTGGACAGAATTGTGATCGGTATCTTGTGGGCCTCTGTAGTCGCCAGGATGAAGATAACATAAGAAGGTGGCTCCTCCAGTGTTTTCAGAAGAGCATTAAATGCACCTGTTGAGAGCATATGCACCTCATCGATGATATAAACCTTGTATTTACCCTCTGTTGGACGATAAGCCACTTCCTCACGGATCTCACGGATGTTGTCAACACCGTTGTTGGAGGCTGCATCGATCTCGATCACATTCATGGCAGTTCCCGCCTGAATGGCCTTGCACATGGCACATTCATTGCATGGGCTGCCATTTACAGGATGTTCACAGTTTACTGCCTTCGCCAGGATCTTTGCAACCGTAGTTTTTCCGGTACCACGCGTTCCGCAGAACAGGTATGCGTGTCCGATACGGTTCGCCTTGATCTGGTTGGTCAGTGTTGTCACAATATGATCCTGTCCTTTTACATCGTCAAAATTGTCGGGACGAAATTTACGGTAAAGAGCAGTATAACTCATAAAACTCTCCTTCTCTTCGCCACAGTCGCCGCGGAAAGACTCCCGCGGCGGCAGATGACTCATAATTCATTAATCGCCAAAACTGATTCCGATCTGTTTGGCTGCTTTTACAAGCTGATCCTTTGGAGATACCATCTTCAGCTTGCCTGCACATTCAGCAAGAGGAACCCGTTTGATCTTGCCATTGATGACGCCGATCATAACACCGTATTCCTCATCCATGATCGCCTGCGCTGCACCGGCACCGATCCTTGTGGAAAGAACGCGGTCATATGCACATGGCTCTCCGCCTCGCTGCATATGTCCCGGAACTGTGATACGTACCTCACTTCCGGTCACCTTCTGGATCTGGTCTGCGATCTCATAGGATACAGACGGATATTTCTTTGCTCTTTCCGCAAGCTTTTCTTTGTATTTTTTCTTTGGAAGCTCTGCATCTTCTTTTGAGATAGCTCCCTCAGCTACTGCAAGAATGGTAAAACGCTTGCCTGCCTTGTTACGCTTCTGGATGGCTTCCGCAACCTTGTTGATATCGTATGGGATCTCCGGGATCAGGATCACATCTGCTCCGCCTGCAACACCGGCATTCAGTGTAAGGCTTCCGACCTTATGTCCCATGATCTCGACAATAAATACACGTCCATGGGATGCAGCTGTTGTATGGATGCAGTCAATGGCATTAGTTGCGATCTCCAGAGCACTCTGGAAACCAAATGTCATATCTGTACCCCAGATATCATTATCAATGGTCTTCGGAAGATGGATGATATTCAGGCCTTCCTCGCGGAGAAGATTGGCTGTTTTCTGCGTTCCGTTTCCGCCGAGGATCACAAGACAGTCCAGACAGAGCTTATAGTAAGTCTGTTTCATTGCCTCAACCTTGTCCAGTCCCTTCTCATCCGGAACCCGCATCAGTTTAAACGGCTGTCTGGATGTTCCGAGAATAGTTCCGCCCTGAGTCAGGATCCCGGAAAAGTCCCTGGCTGTAAGCATACGGTATTTCCCGTAGATCAGTCCCTTATATCCGTCATCAAATCCATAAACCTCAAGGTTCTCAACGCTGTTGCTCAGGCCCTTCACAACGCCTCTCATGGTTGCGTTCAGTGCCTGGCAGTCGCCACCGCTTGTCAGCAGACCGATTCTTTTAATCATAGCGTCCTCCATTCTGTGCCCTCTTATGTGCACATTTTATTTGTTGCTGTCTGCATATAAGACAGATATTCCACCTGACGTATTTCTGCAGAACAACTACTGTATCCTCTCTTTTCACAGAGTTTTACACAATATAATATTATAAAGCATTTTCAGGCAGTGTACAATAGCCAAAAAAACCGGATCGTTTATATGCCCACATCCGGAACGGATCTGGGATACGATGAAATCTCGATCAGCAATATTCCGGCTAAACAGAGCATTCTCAGATCCAATTCAGCTTCACCCTTCGCAACACCAAAAACGGCGGTATTCAGAACTGCCACCTCAGTCTTCTCAGCTGATGTCTCTATTTTAAAACCTGCGCCTTTATGCTGAAATCAAAAACTGAATACGTGAAATATCCGGGGGCTCCTTTTTATTGAGGGGCTCCTTTTTATAAAAACAGATCTGGCGCATCTTGACAAATCATTCATAAGAGTCTATAATTAAATTCCGCGCAGCCGGGGAGATAGCGGTGCCCTGTACCTGCAATCCGCTACAGCAGGGGTGATGCCAATCTGAGGCTTGTATCTTGCAGAGCAGCCCTTTATAAGTGGCGTTGACGTCTGGGTCTTACGCAACAGGAATCTGTGAACCGTGTCAGGGCAGGAATGCAGCAGCACTAAGCAGAAGCTCTTGTGTGCCGTGAGGGTGCCTGGGCTGAGTTAACTGTAAAGGTAACGTCTGTGAGACCATTCCGAGGTGCGGCGCGCGTAAAAAAGGTTATAATATATGATCTCTATATAAACAGCATTCCCGCCGGGTTCGTCATTTATGACTGATCCGGCGGGATTTTTTTATGCATTTACTCCTTACCTGCCCCTGCAAAAAACGCCGGGAAGCTGTTCCGAATGCTCCCGACGTTTTCCTGTGTACATATATTGCGTTATTTACAATATCCGGCAACTACCTGATTGATCAGCTTGCCGTCTGCCTTTCCCTTCAGATCTCCCATAACTGCCTTCATGATCTGGCCTTTATTTCCTGTTGCCAGAACATCTGCAAATTTTTCCTCGATATAAGCCTTGATCTCTGCTTCATCCATCTGCTTCGGAGCGTATTTCGCAATGATGTCATATCTTGCCTGATACTCTTCTTTCAGATCTGTACGTTCTGCAGGACAGGTATCGATCTGCTCTTTTGCTGTTTTCAGCTCTTTCAGGATAACTTTGTCTACAAGCTCTCCTTTGATGTCATCACGGCATCCCTCATCAATGGCAGCTTTTTTTACTGCTGCGATCAGTGCAGAAACTGCTTCCTTTGTCACCTTATCCTTGGCCTTCATTGCTGCTATCATGTCTTTTCTTAAAGCTTCAAGTTCCATTTTTTGTTCCTCCATTTTCTGTCGTTCCTGTGTCAACGACTTTCGTTTGGCCTGAATGGATTTTCTGTCTGTAATAGTGAAATCCATTTATGATTTTATTTTGATATTTTCACAGGATTCTGTCAAGAGTAAATCTCTCATGATTTTTGCCTGCTTCTTTTTCTCCCGCAGTTCCCTGAAAAATGCGGAAAGCATTTCGGAGCATTCCTCTTCCAATACCCCTTCTGTGATCTTTACCTGATGATTAAAGCCTTCGATCTGAAGAAGATTCATCACAGATCCGGCACAGCCTGCTTTCGGGTTCATGCAGCCGATCACCACCTCATCGATCCTGGACTGTACCAATGCACCGGAACACATCTGACAAGGCTCCAGCGTTACATACATGGTGCAGCCTCCAGACGCCAGTCTCCCAGCTTTTTACTGGCCTTTCGGATAGCATTAAGCTCTGCATGAGATAAGGTATTTTTGTCTGTATTGCGGCGATTGTAGCCTCTGGCTATGATCTTTCCCTCATGCACGATCACACAGCCGATCGGCACTTCCTCCAATGCACGGGCCTTTTTTGCCTGGCGGATCGCCTCTTTCATAAAACGTTCCTGATCTGTCACGTTTTTACTCCTCCTGTAACTTCACATTCCGGAAAAAGCTCCGGGATTCTATCTGTTCATACCAAGACTGCTCTCAGCCTTCTGTACGTTCGATTATAACTTTTCAGATATTCCATGTCAATCTGCTGCAAAACAGATATTTGCACACAGTAGGAACATTACGGAGTAATTTCCTATAACATAAAAAAACGCAGACAAAGGAAGCTCTTGCGAACTCCGTTGCCTGCGTCAATGAATGCATTATATCTGCTTTTTTTCCAGAAAGTCAAGCAGCCATATTATTTGTGAAGTGACTCACCATTGGTAGCGATCACATCTTTATACCAGTAGAAGGATTTCTTCTTATACCGATTCAGTGTACCTGTTCCATCGTCGTTGCGGTCCACGTAGATGTAGCCGTAGCGTTTTTTCAGTTCTGCTGTAGATGCACTGACAAGGTCAATGCAGCCCCAGGAGGTGTAGCCCATAACATCTACACCGTCCTCAACAGCCTCTTCGACCTGAAGGAGATGTTTCTGCAGGTAATCAATACGGTAATCATCCTCAACGGTCATAACGCCATCCTTATCCACCAGCTTGTCTACTGCGCCCAGTCCGTTCTCAACGATGAATAACGGTTTCTGATAACGATCCCAGTAGTAGTTCAGCACATAACGAAGACCCTGCGGATCGATCTGCCATCCCCAGTCAGATGCTTCCAGATATGGGTTCGGAACACCGCCCATAAGATTACCCTTTCCTTTTACATGAGCTGGGGCTGCTGTCTCGCAGATACTCATGTAATAGCTGAAGGAAACGAAATCTACTGTATTCTTAAGGATTTCCGCATCGCCTGGTTCAAATTTGATCTCAATGTTATTTTCACGGAAATAACGTTTCATATATCCCGGATAATATCCGCGGACATGTACATCACCGAAGAAATCGTTCTTGTGAACACTCTCCATAGTCTTGATCACATCGTCCGGGCATGGGGTCAGCGGATAAGTCGGCATGCTCAAGATCATGCAGCCGATCTTTGCATCCGGCATCATCTCATGTCCGATCTTTGTTGCAAGTGCACTTGCGACCAGTTCATGATGAACAGCCTGATACAGATCCTGCTTGGAAAGCTTATCCTTTTCTGTGTAAATACCACCGCTTAAGAATGGTTCATGGAGAACAGAGTTTATCTCATTAAATGTCAGCCAGTATTTAACCTTCTTGCCGTATCTTGCAAAAATAGTTCTCACATATCTCTCATAAAAACCGATCATCTTTCTGTTTACCCAGCCATCGTAGGTTTTTGCAAGATGAAGCGGTGTTTCATAGTGGGAGATCGTTACCAGTGGCTCGATCCCATATTTATGGCATTCGTCAAAAAGATCATCATAAAACTGAAGACCTTTTTCGTTTGGTGTCTCCTCATCTCCGTTAGGGAAAATACGACTCCATGCAATGGATGTACGGAATACTTTGAAGCCCATCTCCGCAAATAATTTCACATCTTCTTTATAACGATGATAAAAATCGATTCCGATAAGTTTCATGTTATCCGGTGTAGGCTCTTCCGTTCTGAGGCCAACGATTCCGTGTGGCGTTACATCCTGTGTGCATAAACCCTTTCCATCTTCATTGTATGCACCCTCGCACTGATTGGCAGCAACTGCACCGCCCCATAAAAAATTCTTTGGAAATGACATTCTGGAATCCTCCTTATGTAATATATTCAAGCGGACATTCGGAATAACCGCTTATTATCTGTAAGCGGACATTCGGAATCCGCTTCGCTACTTCCTCATGAACAAATAAGCGGAATAACCGCTTATTTGTTCATGAAGTGATATAAAGCACCGATTAAATTTGCGTCATTGTAGAATTGACAGTTTGTGATCTTCGGCTCCGGAACATATGGTGTTATCTTTCGCAATGGAATATTCTTCATTACTTCATCCAGGCTCTTCTGAAGATATTCATGCAGAAGCGGCTGCTGGCTGATGCCTCCGCCGATAGCAATGATGTCCAGATCCAGATAGATATTCAGGTTATAGATCTGTACTGCAAGACGATCTGTAAACTCCCTCAGACCTGCCAGAACTTTCTCATCACCTTCATTTGCCAGACCGAATATCTTCAATCCATCGTAAATCTGCCAGTCCTCTCCTGTATGCTTTGCAACAGTCTTTGCAAGTCCTTCCGCACCACTGATCATTCCCCAGTAGTTGTCCAGCTCTGCCGGCCCCTTCGCCTCTGTGCATATATAGCTGTATTCGCCTGCGGTAAAATGATTCCGCGGAAAAGCTTTCCGTTGAGGATGATCCCGCCTGCAACACCGGTTCCGATAACAACAACAGCCCCATTTGTACAGCCCTTAAGACTTCCTCTCCAGAACTCGGCAAGTGCCGCACATTTTCCATCATTTTCCACAGAAACCGGAATTCCGTAACGCTGGGAAAGTTCTGTACCAACAGTACTTCCTGCAAGATATGCAAGATATCCTGCTGTTACGCAATATCCATTCCTGTTGTCCAGCATACCAGGCATGCTGATGGCAATACCTTCAATGCGGTTTTTGTATTTCTCCACAACACTGTCCAGAACTGCATAATAGTCCTCTTTTGTCTTTGTATGATAGTCCGGTGTGGGAACCTTATCTTTTTCAAGAATTTCTGCATTTTCGTTCATTAATGCATATTTCGTAAATGTTCCGCCTGCATCAAAAACCAGATAATTTTTCATTTTCATTTTACCTCAAGCTTTATTTCTCGTCACCAAAATTCAGAGCAAGCTTTGCAAAGAAATCTTCCAGTGTCAGTCTTGCATCCAGATATTTGTAAACACGGATCTCACGGTTGTCCTGTCCATGGATGTATGTCATATCCTCTGCGATTCTCGGTGCAGGTACCATATCGTAGCTTACCTTTTCCAGTTCTTCCATCAGAACGGCAATGGTTCCCTGATCACCAAGTCCCCAGATCTCGCCCTGTGGCCAGTCCATTTCGTACTTGGCTGCTACATGGTTGAAATCCACCAGCTGCTCAAAAAGATATTTTCCGATCTTTCCACATGGGCGTACCTTCAGCTGAAGCTCTGCAAGAGAAACAGCCATCACTTTATAAAGACTCATCGGCACCTGCCATACCGGCACTTTGGAGGAAAATACTACGTTTGCAGCGTTGATATCCATCATCAGGTTGAACTCAAATCCGCCCTTTGGATAATCTGCTCCGCCGATCCAGATCACTGTCATGCGCTCTGCGATCTCCGGTTTCATCAGAAGTGCGGAGGCAACGTCTGTAATGGCACCCTGGCACGCAATGTACAGCGGTCTTTTATCCTCCTTCATCGCTTCCTCGATGATGAATCTTGCACCCTCGGAATCGATAGGTGTATTCTCATCTTCAAGGGCGCGTGGTGCACCCAGCTTTACCGGATACTGATTCTTAAGCCCCATAAGCTCCATGACTTTGATGATCTCATCGTAACTTGCCTGCGCAGTACCAAGCTCGCCGTACTGCTGCGGGTTTTTCCAGAAATGACCCGCAACAAGGCCTTTTACGTCGAATCTTGGTGTCATGAGATGATGCGCTACTGCATACTGGTCATCTGCCTCGTTTTTGCAATCTGTATGTACGATCACCCTTACTTTTTTGTTTTCCGGTACTGTATAGGCATAATTCCACATAATATTTTCCTCCTTATATAAAACAGATGTTCTGATAATCGAAAGGAGCACCTTTCGATGCTCCTTATTTTTTCTTTTTTGTTCGATTTAAATTTATGCGTTTTCTTTATTCCGCTGGTTCAGCTCTGCACGGATCTGCGGATATTTTTTATCCAGATCATATGGGATCAGCACAACGATAGAAAGTATTGTAGCTACCAGCGCAAGACCACCGAATGCAAAATTGATCGCTGTATGTGTCTGCGGGAACTCCTTTGCAATGCTGATACCATCTGCCATTGCCTTATCAAGCTTTGCTGCATCGTAGTTACCCCATACAAGAAGGGCAGATACGATAGCAGATGCTGCTGCTGAGGAAACCTTGTTTACAAATCCCTGGATCGCATTCTGTGTTCCACCAAGGTTTCTTCCTACCTGCCACTCTGTATAGTCAAAGATATCAGGCATCATGGAGAAGAACATACTGGAACGGAAACCAAAGCCAAGTCCGATCAGTCCAAGGGATGCTGTTGCGATCGTTCCATTGGATGTAAAAAACAGAATCGCAAAGCCAACACAGTCTACGATCGCTCCAAACTGGATCAGCTTGATCTTTGCAATTCCCTTACCATTGAGATAAGCTGCAAGGATCATAGTCGGGATTGCAAGCAAGGTAAGTAAAGTAAGTGCCAGTGACATTCCGCTTACATCACCAACAATGTAAGTATAATAGTACTGCATTGCACCATACATGGAAAGATATCCAAGGAAGAGGAAAAATACCTCGCCAAGGAACATGATGTAATATTTATTTTTTACAAGACTTCCGATATCCTTGATCAGAGAGCTCTTTCCTGCTGACTTTGTCGGAGGATTGATCTCCACGATGGAGAATACACAGATTGCCATGATGATGATAACGATGATTCCAAGCACAATGTTTGTGTTACGATATCCGGTAGCCAATGCTGCACCAGTTGCATCCTTGGAGCCGGAGAAGAAATATACCATCGGAAGCACGAACAGGGAAGATGTCAGTGATCCAAGGTTTGAAAATACAGTACGTGTTGTAGAAATCTTGGTACGCTCTGTTGCGGATGCTGACAGAGAAGATACGATCGGTGCCATCGGAATATTTACCAGAGTATAGCCAAATGAGAAGATAACGTAAGTTACGTATGCCCATGCAAGCTTTGCACCTGCGCTCCATCCTGTCGGAACGGAAAACAGAAGAACCATACCAACTGCAAGGACCGGTGCACCATAAAGCATCCATGGACGGTAACGTCCCATTTTTGTATCGGTACGGTCGATCATTGCACCTACCATATAGTCTGTGAATGCATCGATGAATTTTGTTACAACGAACATAAATCCAACAGCGCCGGCTGCAAGTCCCGCGCAGTTTGTGTAATAAAAGAGAAGATATGTATTGGCAAGAAGGTAAGCAAGATTACAAGCATAATCACTGATACCAAAACCGATACGCTGTCTCCATTTAAACTTTGTTGTTTCATAATATGCCGGTTCGTGTTTTAACTTTTGCATTTTTCCTCCACCTTTTTTATGTTGATTTAACGATCCACTCAGGAACATGTAAATTTTTTCTGCGCGCCCTGTTTCTGGCGGATCAATCAGGTATGTCTCAACGACAAGCATATTATAATCAAAGCTATTTGATTTTCGTTATCATTTTTTTGATATTTTTATCATTTTCCCAACACATTTCTAATAGTTTTATAAACTTATTCAAGAATAAAATTCCTTACGCTTATATTTTTCCCGGTACTGCCTGGGAGTCATTTTCATATATTCTTTAAATACACTGCCAAAATGACTCTGGGAATTGAAGCATACATAATCACTGATCTCTGACAGGGTCGCATCGGAATATTTCAGGAGATTGGCAGCTCTTTCTACACGAAATTTCCGGATATAATCCACGATCTTCTCTCCCGTATCCTGCCGGAAGCTTCTGGAAAGGTGACCCGGGCTGATCCCGATAGCCTCTGCGATATCCTCAAGATATATCTTATGGTGATAATTCCGGGAAATATAATCCTTGCACTGCTCTGTATAGCTGGAAAAGCTTCTTGTTTTTCTGGTGTCAGCTACCAGCTTTGTAAATTTATAAAAGCATCTTTGGTTCAGTTCGATCATTTCTTCCATAGTCCGGCATTGATCGATCTGATTAATGAAATGATCACTGAGACGATATGCATCTGCCGGCGAAACTCCTCCTGATATAGCTTCTCTTGTTGCCAGTGTAGTTGTCACAATAGCCAGATTCCTCTGATGATTAAAATGTTTTCTGGAAAGGATCCCTCCTTTTTCCAAAAGTGCCGTGGCTCGTTCATTAACCTCTTCCACATTTCCTTCACGTATGCTATCCAGTACATATCGTTCTTCCATATATGTATGATGGTAGGCTGCCGCATCCGAGTCGTCCAGTTCAATGCGAACTGTTTCCCCCTCCTCCCAAGCTTCTTTTTCCTCGATGAGATTATTTTTTTCCATAAGATCGTCCGGCTGAATATCCTTTCCCTCCAAAAGCTCATACAGAAAACTTACGAAATTCAACATTCGGTTCAGTGTCATTTTGTCCGGATGGCGTTCTTCCTTCATTGACATGTGATATTTCTTATAAAACTGATGTATTTCCACATAGCTGAGCTCTTCTGCACATACCGGACCTGACAGATAGAAATCCTGGCCGCTCTGAACACAAAAGAAATAAATTTTATCAAAAGCCTTATAAATAGTCGGTACATTCTGTTCTTTTGTCTGGCAGATCAGGGACCGGCGCAATTCCTCTGATACAGTCAGCGGATTCTGTTTTTCGGGAAAAACCCCAAGACTCCGGATATTTTCTCCTGCTTCATCTGCATAAAAAATGGGAATTCCCCACAGGCTTTCCAGTTTTCTCAACAATGTATGTTTTGCCATGTCAACATCCTTTCATCTGTAATATCGGACTGTTATTGGAATAAATTATATGTTTTTTTTCTTCCATGAGCAAGCCCCCAAACCTGCTTATTGCTTTTCGCAACTTTGCAGGAAACTTACTTGATTCTGTTAAAAAGGCTTGCGGCTTTTTTCGGGGGAGAGTATGCTTGTAGTATCATAAATAAGAGAAACAAGGGGATTTTCCTATGAAAATATGTGGATTTAACAAAACAACCCTGCTGGATTATCCGGGAAGAGTAGCCTGTACCATATTCTTAGGCGGCTGCAACTTCCGCTGCCCATTCTGCCAGAACGGAGCTCTTGTCATGGAGCCTGATACCCAGCCTGAATATTCCCAGGAGGAAATCCTGGCTTTTCTGAAAAAAAGAAAGGGGATCCTGGATGCGTCTGCATTTCCGGCGGTGAACCCACGCTTGCACCGGAGCTGCCGGAATTTCTCGGCAGGATCAGGGAACTAGGCTATGATGTGAAGCTCGATACCAACGGTTCCCGCCCCTCCGTGGTAAAAAATCTCGCAGCAGCTGACCTGATCAACAAGGTTGCCATGGATATCAAAGCCTGTCCTTCCAACTATCATGTGCTCACCGGTGTACATGCTGATCTGGATGGGATCCGGGAAACTGCCGGATGGCTGCTGGACGGACACCTTGATTATGAATTTCGTACAACAGTTGTGAAGGAACTTCATTCTGAAAAAGATTTTCAGGAGATCAGCCGGTGGTTAAGCGGTGCAAAAGCTTATTATCTCCAGGCTTATCGAGATTCCGACGGAGTTCTGATGCCGGGATTCTCTGCCTGCTCCGAAAAAGAAATGCTAAACTACCGGGATATCCTGTCTCAGACGATCCCGGTAGTAGAAATTCGTGGTATGGAGCTGTGATCTGCGGATTTGCAAAACTGTTTGCTTATCTGCATGGATGCCGAAATTTTTCTGATCAGATGTTAATAAAACAGTACCAGTATCCTCCCTTTCCGCCTGGGATATGAATATCCGGACATTCCTTAAAGTAGGGAAAGCCAAACATATTGGCCATAAACCGTTCCTGCTGGCTGTATCCGCCGGGCACCCCCAGTATGTACTGTCCCCGATGGTTTCTGCACAGCAGAAGATGGCCGAAATTCTGATATCCGTACATGACAAAACGGTTGCTGCAGAAGCAGCCGTTTTGTCTGCATAAGGCACTGCAGTCCGATGGTCTGATCTTGCGACAGTCTGTGAAATAGCCGTCGTTAAACGGATCATCACAGGGTATTCCCGGAAGTGGACGAGATGGCTCAGGTCGCGGTGGTTCCGGCGGATGCGGTGATGACTGGCCTGGTCGCGGTGGTTCCGGCGGATGCGGTAATGGCTGGCCTGGCCGCGGTGATTCCGGCGGATGCGGACCGGGAGCCTGATATGAATTTCCGGTTTCCGATGCCTTCAATACCTCCTCCTGAACTTCCTCTACCGTCATGATCCTGTCTGACTTCTTCTGATATTCCTGCACTTCTGGCAAGGTTCCGTCTTTTTGATTTTCTTCTTCCTTTTCTCCCCGCTCTCTGCCTTTTTTCTCCGCTGCCTTTTGATATTCCGTTCCTGTTTTCTCCGCTTCCTTCCGAGGTTCCGTTTCTTTTTTCTTCCACTCGCGGAAATTCTCCGGCCGATCGCTGATCATCCCATTCTGTTCCCCAGAATCCGCCGGCATCGGAGATCAGAAGCAGTCCTCCAAGCTCCTGAAGACTTTTTCCCATGCCTCCAATATCCTCTGTATCCGTCTCCAGCGCGCACTCGATCCGCTCCTGCCCGGTAACACAGCTTCCGATCAAAATACCATCCATCAGCCCTTCCCGCCGCACAAACCCATACACTCTGCACCGACTTCCAGGCTCCAGTCCAACACAACGCAAATGAACCTCCACACGGCATTTCCTATCTCTGGCCTCCACCCTCACATAACCGCTGCTGCCGTCTTTTTTTCCTTTCCGATACTCGTACACATACGCAACAAAACGCTGATATCCAGCCAACGCACGTCCCTCCGGTATTTCGGTTTCGTTAATATATATGAAGTTTAAGAGAAATCATTCCATCAACGTAAAAAAGCTCCAGGATGTACAAACGCAAAAAAAGAATCCCTCAACCAAGGGATTCTCAAGCTGTTAGTCGAAAAATACGGCTATACCAGAATCGGTACATCAACACAGAATATCAACAGACAGGTGCGAAATTAAAATATGCGGAAAATTTTCGCTTTTGTCAAAAAAGCATTACTATCTTAGAACATTTTGCGCTTGTCAGGGTTCTCCGTATATGCTACACTGTACAGGAACAATCGTGTTACAGGGTGGCTGACCTCTAGTCCAAAAAGGATGGAGGTGGTGCTGATGAACGACAACCATTTTGACTTCAAAGATCTTATGGCTTTTGGCATGTTCATTCTAGCATTGCTTACGTTCGTATTAACGTTTTGTAAGTAATTCTTTACATAGAAAAACCACCCAAAAACTTTGGCCGAGTACAGGGTGGGATTTTCTAATCTTCTCTTATAAGGGCAACCCCTTGTGGGCGGTTGTTCTTTATGTTTGTATTATAGCACTACTATTCAAAGCATTCAAGAATATTTTCATCTGTAAATATAAAAACCCCCTGGCGATCCACGCTCGGGACATTCACCAAAGGCTTTCTCTTAATCTATATTTTATTTCTCGCTTTTCTTTACCTTTTCCCATGTATTACCTTTATCTTTATTTTTTTCCTGGCAAATGTAGAAGATTCTCCTTTCTTTTCTCATTGAGGTAACACAAGGTAACACAAACATACGTTCCTTCATTTTTCACAAACAAAAAAAGAATCCCTCAACCAAGGGATTCTCAAGCTGTTAGTCGAAGCGACAGGATTTGAACCTGCGACCTCTGCGTCCCGAACGCAGCGCTCTACCAACTGAGCCACGCTTCGTTATTCTGTTTCAGTTGTTTATGTATTGCTCAACTGCAAGAGCTATTATATTAGAGTTTCTTTACTTTGTCAATAGAAAAAATTAAAATTTTTCAAAAAAATCGAATTTTTTCTTTTTTCCTGCTTCGGGCGTGCATTTTCGCAGACCCGAAGCAGTTTTGGGAAAGGTTCTTTATAACATATCAAGTATATTCAGGTGAAATATATGCTTATTTCACTGTAACTGTTACCTTTTTTGTGATTCCGTTGCTGCTTACATAGATAACAGCTTTTCCTTTTTTCACACCTTTAACAACACCTTTGCTGCTTACAGTAGCAACTTTTGTGTTGCTGCTTCTGTAGGTGATCTTTGCCTTTGAAGTGGCTGCTGCCTTGATGGCTGTTGTTTTCTTTGCTTTTACACTTACAGCTGTTTTGGATGTGATCTTCAGGCTGCCTTTTTTCACTGTGATCTTGCAGGTTGCTTTGTAGCTTCCGCATTTTACTGTAATTGTAGCTGTTCCTGCTTTTTTTGCTGTTACTTTTCCGCCTGCGCTTACCACTGCAACGGATTTATTACTGCTTGTATAAGTAACTTTTCCGCTAACGCCTGTTTTTTTCACTGTGATCTGGCTTGTTCCACCCACAAATACAGTTTTCGCTGAAGCCGAAGCTTTTACAGACGGCTTCTTAACTGTAATTTTGCAGGTTGCTTTATAATTTCCGCATTTCGCTGTGATCACAGCTGTTCCTGCCGCCTTTGCAGTTACCTTTCCATTTGCGGCTACAGCTGCAACAGATGGTTTGCTGCTTGTATAGGTTACTTTTCCGGTAACACCTGCGGTCGTTGCTTTCAGCGTCACCGTAGCTGGAGATCCTTTTACATAAAGCGTTTTCGATGATACATTTATTTTTACAGATGGCGTTTTTACAGTAAGCTTGTACTGTGCAGTTTTTCCTGCAGCAGATGTTGCTGTGATCACGGCTGTTCCTGCTGCTTTTGCAGTTACTTTTCCGTTCTCGTCTACAGATGCAACCGTTTCATTATCGGAAGCGTATGTTACATCCTTGCAATTTTCGCCTGTTGCTTCAAGCTGTCTGGAGCTTCCGACATAAAGAACTCCTGAATTTTCTTTAAAAGCAATTGTTCCATACACCAGCTGAACAGAAACATCCGCGTGATCATCACTGGAGACTCTTACTGTATAGGTTTCATTTTCCGGTCTCGCTACAGTAGAATCCAAAGCAACCACTCCATCTGCGGCTACACCATCCTGTACAAGATATGTTGTCTGTGAATCATGTCCGACACCTGTTGTATAGAAAACAGATACCTTCGGATTTTTGTATTTATCAAGATTTGCAAGCTTTACATGGGTGCTGTCCGTAAATTCCGGAGAAACATCCATCTCTTCTGTTGCCTGCGGTTTGATATAAATACCATCTGCAAATTCATATACATACGCACCGTCTGACATAATATACGTGATCCTGTTTACGGTTTTTCCTTCAAGACCTGCATCTTTTGCAAACGCAGCCTTATATACCTTCACCCACATCTCGTTCATATGACGCATACCATATTTTCCGCCATCTGTTGTTTCCAGGATCATTCCCTGGATCCCGGAGTTAACTGCAAAACCAGCATCACTCTTTGTGTCGCGGAGATATTTTGTGCTGGTTTCTTTTACTTTGATCTCATAATCTCCCCAACGAGAAGATGTATTGAGTGTTGCCTCCGCATCTGTCACAGTTGCCTTTACATTAAATTTTGTAGCACTGTATGTTCCATCTGCATTCAATGTTTTATACTGCCCAGGCTCTACCGTCGGAGTACGTCCAAGGGTGATCCCTGCTGCTTCTATATATGCTCCGCTTTCCGGAAGTTCTCCCGCTTCTGAAAGGATCCGCGCCTCTACATACGTTTTTGCATCTGTAGCTACACTAACCTTTTTTACTCCTGCGATCTCATATCCATTTTCTGTCAGATTCTGAACATCTGCATTTCCGAAAGCAGTGCTTTTTCTGGTTGTGGCAGATGTAACGGAATCATATTTACGGCTCGTTGCATCTCCTGCATAAAATTCCTCGTATGACAGAGATGCAGTACCGTAAAGTGTTCCTGTCAGTGCCTGATGTCCATTTGCCGCCTTATAATAAATATCCGTTCCCGGAATCTGTGTATATCCATCCACTGCTCCCTTTACCCAGTAATAGGAGACATTGGAAACCGTGATCGGCTGGCCTGTCAGTGTGATATTTTTTGTCATATCCACATAATTGTCGCTTGAGATCATAACCGTGTAGATCTCATCCCCGGCCCTGGCTACACTGCTGTCAAAGGTTACCACCCCGTTCTCTGCCACTGCATGATCTACAACATATGTTGTTTTTTACCATGACCGCTTCCTGTTGTGTAGTATACGGAAACCTTAGGGTTTTCATATTTGTCAAGGTCATCAACTTTAACCTGGGTTGTATTTTCTTTTACAAAAGCCGCCTGTACTTTCATTCCTGCTTCAGGCTGTTTTTTTACAAGAGGAGCTTTGTCTCCAAACTCATATACATAGGAGCCGTCCGGGGTAATATAAGTCACCTTTGATATTTTTTCCCCGATAAGCCCGGATCCTGCTGAAAATGCAAGTTCGTAAGGCTGTACCCAGATTTCATAGGTATGACGAAGTCCTACCTTCTTACCGCTGGCAGTTTCAAGGATTACTCCCAGTGTATTTCCACCTACGGCAAAATCACCCTGTCTGGAATTGCGAAGATATTTTGTGCCGACTTCTTTTACCACCAGCATGTAATCGCCCCAGATCGACGGTGCCTGGATCTGCAGATGCATCTGTGACCGTTGCCTTTACATCGAATTTTGTTGCACTGTATGTTCCGTCTGTATTCAGTGTTTTATACTGTCCTGTTTCCTGTGACGGTGCTTCATTCAGCGTAATATCTGCTGCCTCTGTATAGACACCCTTTTTCGGAAGCTTGGAAGCAGCTTTCAGCACCTGTGCATCTACATAAGTTTCTGCGTCCACTGCAACACTTACATTCTTCACACCCTGGATCTGATATCCTGAAGAGGTTACTTCTGTGCTGTCCTCATTGGTAAAAATCTGATTTTTACTCGTTGTTGCCGAAGTGATAGCGTCATAGCTCTCCTGAGTGGTATCGCCGGCATAAAATTCCGAATAACTTAAGGTTGTCGTTCCGTACAGCTTTCCGGTCAGAGCTGTCTGCCCGTCTGCCGCTTTTACATAAACGCCTGTTGTACCTATCTGTGTATATCCCTCTGCCGGCTGCATGGACCAGAGATATTTCACTCCTGCAACAGTGATCTCAGAAGCATCCTGAAGGACCTCGCCTGCTTCTGCCATAAATGCTTCTCCATCACCGAATACCTCTTTTGTATCCTCCTGAATCTGCTCTTCCTCTTCCTGTTGAATCTCTTCTGCTGAAATTTCTGCTACTTCTTCCTGAATAGCTTCTGCATCACTTTCTTCTGGCTCTTCCGACTGAATATCAGCTTCACCAACTTCCGGCTGATCCTGGGAAACAGACTCCTGATCCTCGTTCTCTCCTTCTTCCTGTGCTGTCTCTCCTTGTGTTTCTCCTGACACGTCACTAAAAACTTCCGCCTCAGACGCCATTGCCGTTACCGGCACTCCTGACGCGATCACCGCTGAGCTCAGAACGAGTGCAGCTGACTTCTTAAAAAGCTTCCACTTATGCATACCTGTCCTCCTCTGTGTCTTTTATATTGCACGACTTTATACCAGATCATGACCTTACAGCTGCTCTGGTTAATTGAAATTTCTTCTGCAGGATATTCAACATATGTCAGCTTCTGCAGAAGTGCTCTGTCAAGCACGCTTTAGTTTGTTCAAACTAACATATCGTTATTTTATCAATACCGGAATTATTTGTCTATACATATCTGGCAAAAAAGCCTCACGGTTATTGTTATTTTTTTCTCAACTAAAAATTGTTTTCAAAATATTTTTGCATTATTATCTGATAATTTAAAATAAAAAAGTATATATTCCAAGACATCATTCCAGGAAATGCAACAGACATTGCCATTTCCTCCGGCATTCTCAGATCATATACTTTTTATATTTCTATATTTTTTCTTTCTTTTATGCCCAGCGGCTCTTCTGTTCTTCGCAGATACTGTTCCACTGGCAGTTTCCACAGATTTCCTTACGTTTATCCATCGCAAGGATTTTTTCCTGGACTTTTTTTTGTAAATTCGCTGAAGTACAATGTCTGTCCGGCTTTCAGGCCACATCTCTCCAGCACTGCATTGTCATACTCTGCCACTTTATCTCCGGCTTCGCAATGTCCGCCCCGATTATTCGGACAGGCAGAGCAAATCTCATCCGTATCCACATGAAGCCTTATTTTCTTTCCCTCCAGAAAAATCTTCAGCATCTCGGCCATATGTGCAGTAAAACCGTTACTGTAGCCTTCCCCCTTAAAATACGCCAGGCACATACCATGATGAGGGCGCAGCGGAATGACCATTTCCTCTGTGCCTCATCAGAAGCATATGCCGCAGCACTGCTTTTATCTTGCATATTTACGTACCTTTCCTGATAAAACATAAGCCAGTGCGATCTTGATAAGATCCGGAATGATAAACGGGAATACACACCAGCCAAGAACTGCCATAAGACCTACCGGACCTGTGCTTCTTGTATAAGCAAACATAAACCATACGGTTCCAAAGGCATAGCATACGATCAGTCCAACGACCATGGAAATGATCTGAACGACCGGTTTTCTGCCAAAAATGCGCTCAATTGCCCACATAACAAGTGCTGAAAAGATAAATCCAACGATATATCCACCTGCATTTCCGAGAAGAGCTCCAATGCCTCCGGAAAATCCCGCAAAAACCGGAACTCCTACTGCTCCAAGAAGAACGTAAACCAGAACTGCCATCGTTCCTCTTTTACCTCCAAGTACGCCTACTGCCATGAATACTCCGAATGTCTGCAGGGTAAACGGTACCTGCGCCGGAATGGAAATCCATGAGCAAACTGCCATCACTACCGCAAAAACTGCAATGTAAACAAGATCATACGTCTTGCTTCTGCCTGCTGCCACTGTTGTCATAATAATCTGTATCCTCTCTTTCCTTTTCTGCTTTTCCTGGCGGAAGATCATTCCTGTCTTTATAAATGATATCCGCTCTTTTGCTGTTAACAATTTAACATAACAGAATTTGATTGTCAACTCAATTGCATTTTTAAGTTTACGTTTTTTCATAATACCGTCTGCTATACGCAAACCTGTCACTGTTCACTCCGTTCTCAGTAACACGCTTCGCGATGCACAGAATTTATGCTGATCGCATAAATTCGCGCGGTATGTCTCGGGTTTCTGTGACCTTCGCTCACAAAAAACACCTCGCGGAACATTACCAGTGAACAGTAACTGATACTTCATAGGCTTCACACTCTTCACATGGTATGCTCAGCTGTCTGTATTGTGTTACCCGGGTCAGGTA
>ENA-OPZM01000156-OPZM01000156.1-human-gut-metagenome-genome-assembly--contig:-NODE-156-length-29561-cov-1.731603_pt1 | contig 29561 bp, 42 predicted proteins | sample MGYA00242478_ERZ504493 | MGnify/ENA primary metagenome ERZ504493 (study PRJEB26092, sample SAMD00036227) | human gut metagenome | host: Homo sapiens | study: EMG produced TPA metagenomics assembly of... | reverse complement strand
GTGCTCTCCCCCGGAAAGGCTGCCGGTAGCCCGGGCAAGCGTCAGATAGTCCAGCCCCACATCCATCAGGAACTGTATTCTGGCTTTGATCTCCTTTAAAATCTGGCCGCCGATCATCATCTGGTGTTTATTCAGCTTCAGCTTGTCCAGAAATTTCTGCAGCCTCTCAATAGACAGAGCCGTCACCTCTGCAATATTTTTGCCGCCTACCGTTACCGCCAGCGCTCCCGGCTTCAGACGCTGCCGCCGCACTCATGACAAGGCGTGATCTGCATAAATTCTTCATATTCTGCCTTTACGGTCTCGGATGAGGTCTCCCTGTAGCGCCTTTCCACGTTCTTGATCAGTCCTTCGAAGCTACATCGTAAACGCCCTCTCCTCTCTGGCCCCGGTAATGTACCTTCACTTCTTTTCCGTTTGTTCCATTGATCAAAATATTCTGTATCTTCTTAGGATATTTCCCGAAAGGCGTATCCAGAGAAAACTGATACTCCTTGCTCAGCGCATCCAGGATCGCGTAGGTAAAGCTTTTGGGATCTGTACAGGACTGCCAGCCCATCACAGCGATAGCCCCTTCGCTGATGCTTAAGGTCTTGTCCGGGATGATCAGGTCGATATCAAATTCCATCTTGTAGCCAAGTCCGAAACACTCCGGGCAGGCTCCAAACGGATTATTAAAGGAAAAGCTTCTCGGCTCGATCTCCTCAATACTGATGCCGCAGTCCGGACAGGAAAAGCTCTGGCTGAACTGAATGGGCTCCCCGCCGATCACGTCCACGGTCAGAAGGCCTTCTGCCAGTCCCAGTACCGTTTCAATAGAATCTGTCAGCCTCTGCTCGATCCCTTCTTTTACCACCAGGCGGTCCACGATGATCTCAATATTATGCTTGATATTTTTATCCAGCACGATTTCTTCCGTCAGCTCGTACAGGTTCCCATCCACCCGTACCCTGACATATCCGCTTCGCTTTGCCCGTTCCAGCAGTTTTGCATGAGTTCCTTTCCGGCCTCTCACCACCGGGGCCAGCAGCTGGATCTTGGTCCGTTCCGGCAGTTCCATGATCTGATCCACCATCTGATCTACGGTCTGCTTTTTGATTTCTTTGCCACATTTAGGGCAGTGGGGGATTCCCACTCTGGCATACAAAAGACGGAAATAGTCGTAAATCTCCGTCACTGTCCCGACCGTAGATCTGGGGTTCCTGTTTGTGGATTTCTGATCGATGGAAATAGCCGGCGGAAGCCCTTCAATACTTTCCACATCCGGTTTTTCCATCTGTCCCAGGAACTGTCTGGCATAAGAGGACAAAGACTCCATATAACGCCTCTGCCCCTCTGCATAAATCGTGTCAAAGGCCAGCGAGGATTTCCCTGATCCGGAAAGTCCTGTCAGGACTACCAGTCTTCTCTCGGGATGTCCAGATCAACATTTTTCAGATTATGCTCATTGGCCCCTCTGATTTTTATGAAATGTTTGCGATTCTTCTCTTCCATTTTTGTTATCCTTCCCCTGTTCTCTGTCTGTATACATCATTTCCGGCAATTTTTTATTCCGCCATCATCTTCTTTAGCTCTATCATCTTATCACGCAGCTCGGCCGCTGCTTCGAAATTTAATTCGGCCGCTGCTTTCTTCATCTGCTTTTCTATATCCTTGGCCAGTTTTTCCAGTTCTTTCCGGCTCATAGATTCCGGATCCTTTTCCATCCGCATTTCCTCCGCTGCCACCTTCTTGGATATGGAGATCAGATCCCGGACACTCTTCTGGATCGTCTTTGGCGTAATCCCATGTTCCTCATTGTACGCCATCTGAACCGCACGCCGCCGCTCCGTCTCCTGGATCGCAAGGCGCATGGAATCGGTCATGGTATCTGCATACATGACTACATGTCCTTCACTGTTTCTGGCCGCCCGGCCAATGGTCTGAATCAGAGAAGTCTCGGAACGAAGGAAACCTTCTTTGTCCGCATCCAGGATTGCCACCAGCGTGATCTCAGGAATGTCCAGACCTTCCCTCAGAAGATTGATTCCCACCAGCACGTCGAAAACATCCAGACGCATGTCCCGCACGATCTGTGTCCGCTCCAGGGTATCAATATCTGAGTGAAGGTATTTCACACGAATACCGACCTCCCGCATATAGTCCGTCAAATCTTCTGCCATACGCTTGGTCAGTGTCGTCACCAGCACCTTATTTTTCTTTGCCACTTCTTTATTGATCTCTCCGATCAGATCATCAATCTGTCCTTCCACCGGGCGCACTTCCACCTTGGGATCCAGAAGCCTGTCGGCCGGATCACCTGCTCCGCCCTTAAAAGCTCATGTTCTTCTTCATACGGCCCGGGCGTGGCGGAAACAAACATGATCTGATCGATTCTCTGTTCAAATTCATCAAAGCTTAAAGGACGGTTGTCCAGTGCCGAAGGCAGACGGAACCCATAGTCCACGAGCGTCCGCTTTCTGGACTGGTCTCCGTGATACATACCGCCGATCTGTGGAATTGTTTTATGTGACTCATCGATAATGATAAGGAAATCATCCGGGAAATAATCCATTAGTGTATGAGGCGGCTGCCAGGTGCAAGCCCGGAAGATGACGGGAGTAGTTTTCAATTCCGGAACAAAAGCCTGTCTCTTTAAGCATCTCCACATCAAAATTCGTTCGCTCTGCGATCCTCTGCGCCTCCAGCAGCTTGTCCTCCCCTTTAAAATACTGCACCCGCTCTTCCAGTTCCTGTTCTATGGCGTCCGCTGCTATTTTGATCCGCTCCGCCGGCACCACGTAATGGGAAGCCGGAAAGATGGCCACATGCTCCAGTTCCCCTTTAATCTCTCCGGTCAGCACGTCGATCTGCGTGATCCTGTCAATCTCGTCTCCAAAAAATTCTACTCTTACGCTGTCTCCGCCTCATTAGCCGGAATAATCTCCAGCACATCTCCGCGGACGCGGAAGGTTCCTCGCTTAAAGTCCATTTCATTTCTTTCATACTGAATGTCGATAAGCTGCCGCAGCACCTCGTCCCGGTCTTTTTCCATTCCCGGACGCAGAGAAACCATCATCTTTTCAAAGTTTTCCGGTTCACCCAAGCCATAGATACAGGACACACTGGATACGATGACCACGTCCCGCCGTTCAATCAGAGAAGCCGTGGCAGACAACCGAAGCTTGTCGATCTCCTCATTGATGGAAGAATCCTTGGCAATGTAAGTGTCCGAGGAAGGGACGTAAGCCTCCGGCTGGTAATAATCGTAGTAGGAGACAAAGTACTCCACAGCATTGTTCGGAAAAAATTCCTTGAACTCGCCGTAGAGCTGTGCCGCCAGAGTCTTGTTATGAGCAATGATAAGCGTCGGTTTATTCAGTTGCTGGATGACGTTTGCCATCGTGAAGGTTTTTCCTGAACCAGTGACACCCAAAAGGGTCTCGCACTGGTTTCCTTCCTTAAAACCTTTGACTAAAGCCTCGATCGCCTGGGGCTGGTCGCCGGTTGGTTTGTATTCTGATACTAATTCAAAATGATCCATGATGATTTATCCTTCTATTTGTTAATGATTAATCCATTCTTTTTTATAATCCAATAGTCATTTCTATTTAGAGCCTTTGCGTTCTAAAATGCCTTCATTTCTCAATTCCTTAATATCCGTTTGAATCTGCTTTCTGGTTAATTCCCATTTATCTATGAGGTCTGTTTGAGTCATGATTAGATATTCAGACAAAAGTTCTAGCATTATCTGTTTTCTTTCAGCTCCCTTTTTCAGCTCTTTTTCGGCTCCTTTTTTTGGCTCCTTTTTTGGCACATTCTGAAATCCGGTATTTCTTCCCTCGGTCAAATGCAATTCTTTTAGGGAATCGCCAATTCTTCGATTTCTGCACCGACGGTTGGACGTGCGATAAGATTTCAAGCCTTCTATTGCGATTAATCATTTCCCTCTTTCTTTTTCTTCTAAAAAAATTTTTATATTTAAATGGCTTTCTCATGGAAAAACGAAAAGTTTTTTCTTCATTATGCATTATTCCTCCCCCAAAATTACAACTTGCTATCAATTAGGGAAACCTCGTTTCCCTAATTCCAGTTTTAATATTTCTCTTCTATTTTTCTCAATTTACCTATACTCTCAATAAACGCCTGTTCTACTGGTGATAATGTGTCTTCTTGTTTTTCTTATATTTTTCATACTCACTATGAGCTTTTTCTAATGCTTGCTTATGTGTAACAGTTAACAGCTCCTTTAGTCTTAAGTATATCTCTTTTTGTCATTTTCAAATAATCATCTATAATTTCCCCTGCCATGAAGTTGACCCCATATGCTCTTTCTCGGCATCCGCTCTTTGATATATCACTTCTGCAGCTGTATGCTTATGTGCAGCCCAATGCATTTTGTTCTGCACCTGTTTAAAGAAAAGAATCGAACTTTCTGCTCTTGGATCATAATCAATACTAGTTGCATAAATCTCCAACACTTTTCTTCAAAAAAACCTTTTCTGATGAGCGAATATCACGAATACGTTCTAATAATTCATCAAAATAGTTTCCGCCCCCTAACCGTTTTAATCGGTCATCATCTAAAACAAAGCCTTTTTGCATATATTCTTTCAAAATATTCGTTGCCCAAATTCTAAACTGGGTACCACGTAAAGATTTTACTCTATACCCCACAGATATAATCACGTCCAGATCATAGTAATCCACCTGATAGGCCTTTCCATCATCGGCAGTATGGGCAAATTTTGCCCATACTGATTCCTTTTTCAGTTCCCCCTCTTTAAATATATTACGTATATGCTTTCCAATGACACTTCTATCTCTTTGAAACAATTCAGCCATTTGCTCGACAGAAAGCCATACCGTATCGTTAACAAAAGTCGCCTCGATTTTTGTTAAACCGTCTTCTGTCGTATACATTAGTAAATTCGATTCCTGCATCCATTTTACCTCTTTCCCGCTTTGCTCCTGGGAACAAATGTTCTTTCTCCATTCTATCTTATCTCCTATTCCCTGTCAATGCTGCTTATAAGTGATCTTTACAGCTTTCTGACAGAAAACTCAAGCCAATAGGAAGAGGCTTCTCCATACACCGGAGTCCGCACCTCTCCGCCCTCTGCCCAGCTGTAACCAGTTTCCTCCACCTGACACTCCACAACACATCCTGCCGCTGAGACTGTGAAATCCTGAAACTGGTCGGCGTTTGCCCGCACTTCACGATAGATTTCCTGCGGCGGATTCCGGACAATGGAATATTCTTCCTGTGCACAGATAAAAGAAAGTGCGGCCAGCGCCATAAAATCTCCGTAGGAGGTCACTGTAACATTTTCATTTTCATAGGCGAGTGAAAACTGGATTTCCCTGACTTTTCCCTGTTCTTCCTTGAACTCAAGAGCCGGAAGCGCAGAATATCCCCCGCCAAAGTTCTGGGAAATCCCGGGGAGTTCCTGCCATTCTCCCTTCTCATCTAAAACCATTGGATGTGCCACTGATTGATAAAGCTGAGTATCCGGCAGATTGACCGGCCTGTGGATTCCGTAATACTTCTGCATCTGATTGTAGTTCTCGCAGAATTCTCTTCGGGTAAGCTCTCCTCTGTTTTGCGGGATAGCTCCTGCCTGCCAGATAAAAAATCCGGCAAGCCGCAAGAAATACTGATGCTGCCACATATAAGATTCCACGGACAGGAAGGCGGCAGCTGCTCTTCGTTATCCGGGACTACTCTACTTTCTCCCAGAAGCTTTCCGGCCTTGCAGGCCTGATAAGACCGATACAGGCAGATCCATTCATATATAGGAATCTGAAGTCCGTATCCCTGCTTCAGTACCTGCCAGGTACGGCCAATCGCTTCCTTCCAGGTAAGACGCCGTCCCTCAGTCGCCGCCACCCGAAATCCAAACAGGCACTTTCCAGGCGTCGTCCCAGTTAAGCAGAGCAGAAAAGGTTCTACAAGAAGCAGAAGCAGGATCTGCATCACAATCCCTAAGATCATCATTCCCACAGACAGCTCTCTTATATTCACATGCATCCCCAGCGACAGGAAACAACTCCAGATCAGGCCGTAAATACTCAGATCCAGCTCTCTTGCAAAAAACCTCTGCCACGGATACGCTGCATCAGATCCGTATTTTTCAAAGCCAATATCCTCTCCGGCAGGTCCTTCTCCAGCAGATCCAGATAAGGGACCGCGTCAAAAGAAGCAAACTCCGCCTGTTCCACACACAGCTTTTCACAGATTTCCCTGGAACTCCTGTGATCTTCCTCCTGATCTCTCAGGGTGCGCAGATGAAAGCTCAGCACATCCTCCAAATGCCGTTTTCCGGAAGCCACCTGCCGGATATCCTCCAGGCTCACATGCAACGCTCTCAAAAGCCGGATCTTTTGCAGAATCCTAAGATCCTTTTCTGAATAATTACGGTAGCCATTCGCATCACGGTCCGGTCTTAATAATCCTTCCGCCTCGTAAAACCGGATATTCGCACGGGGCATCCCGGATAGCTCTTCGATTTCCTTGATCGTCATTTTGCTCCCCCTCCTGTTCTGCAGCGCTACCCGTATAACACATACAAGTCTGCCTATACACCTTCTGGATACAAAATAAGCTGTCAAGCCACTTTACAGTCAAGCGAAACTTCTCTCGCCCCGCACATATCTATCGATTTTCGCAAGATAAGCTTGTCTCTTCTCAAGTATAGCAAATCCTTCTCCAAAAGAAAATACAGGACAGCATCCCGCCTGTCCTGTATCTTTTCACTTCAAATTATATTACTGTGTCGGGCACCTCTTTATACAGCCGGCTCTCCCGCTTTCTTCCGGATCAGTTCCTTTCCGGAGGTATATACGATAGTTACGCCCAGGATCATCAGAAGCACAGCCACGATCAGCTGCAGGCCTTCCACCATAAACACACCTGTTCCGGCTGAGAAAGCCTGAACCAGCGCAATAAACCTCTGGATCAGTGCCGAGAATGTTACCACCAGCATGATCACGAACGGAGGTACCAGTGTCTTCAGCTCCCTTCCTGTCACTTTTAAGAATACACAAAGTGTGATCAGCACCAATGCGCTCAGCAGCTGGTTGGCACTTCCAAACAGCGGCCAGATATTCGAATAACCAACCTGTGTCAGAATATATCCAAACACCAGTGTGATCAACGTGGCAAAATATTTATTGCAGAGAACCTTTCTCCATCCTTCCGCATGTTCCATATCATCTATACTGAACAATTCCTGGAAAGACATCCGGCCAATCCTGGCAACCGAATCCAGCGTGGTAAACGCCAGCGCAGACACACACATAGTCATAAAGCTCTGTGCTACATATACCGGAATCCCGAACATCTCCAGAAATCCTGCCACACCGGAAGAAAAGATCTGGAACGGAGTCCCCACTGCTGCCGTTCCGTCAGCTCCGGCCGCAGCCCCGGCAACGCACAGTGCGATAACCGCAAGCAGGCTTTCCAGCACCATTGCCCCATATCCTACTTTAAGCATATCTTTTTCATTCGATACTGTCTTAGAGGAGGTTCCTGATGAAACAAGGCTGTGGAATCCGGAAACCGCTCCGCAGGCCACCGTAACAAACAGGATCGGGAATAATGTCCCCAGCCCCTCATTCTGAAACCCTGTAAATGCCGGAAGGTTCATCGTCGGATGTGCAAAGACCAGTCCAAGAACTGCTCCGGCGATCATCCCTATGAACATGAATGTGGACATATAGTCTCTTGGCTGCATCACAAACCACATCGGAAGGACTGCCGCCAGAAAGATGTAGATAAATGCAATATATACCCACATCTCTTTCCCGAGAATTACCGGAAAATTCATACCGAAAACAAACGCCAGTACGGTGCAGAGCAGGCCAAACACAACTTCCTTCCATCCGGTCAGTTTAATTTTGTGCTGTACGACCCCAAATACCACTGCAAACAGAATGAAAAACAGCGAAATACTACCTGCAGCGCCGTTGATCTTTGCATTCTCAGCAAGTGTCTGTACACCGTCTGTCACAACATATGCATTAAACGTATCTGCCACCATATCCGCAAATGCGGCAATTACGATCAGGCAGAACAGCCAGCAGAATCCCAGGAACAGCTTCCTTCCTGTTTTTCCAATATACTTCTCTATCAGAAGCCCCATGGATTTTCCGTCATTTTTAACACTGGCATACAGCGCCCCAAGTCAGTAACAGCTCCAAAAAAGATGCCCCCCAGGATGATCCACAAAAGAACCGGAAGCCAGCCAAAGGCGGCCGCCTGGATCGCACCGGTAACCGGCCCGGCACCTGCAATAGATGAGAACTGATGTGCAAATACGGTCCACCCGTCCGTCGGCACATAGTCCTGCCCGTCATTATGTATAACAGCCGGTGTCTTTGCTTTCGGGTCTATCCCCCATTTTTTCGCAAGCCATCTGCCATACAGTACATATGCCGCAAAGAGGCAGACTGCGCGATCAGTACAATTACTAATGTGTTCATAATCTCCACTCTCCTTTAATCTCGTAAAACATATGATTAAGAACACCCCTCGTCTGACCATACCCGTCAGAAAAAAATAGAAAGCTCTCCTGGCAGAATACTCTGCCAGAAGATGCTTTCTATTATAGCTCATATTTTTCAATTGTCAACAAAAACAGAGCACAATCTGTTTTTTATTCTTTTTCCCTGAGACTAAGGACTCCCTCTGCCAGTATTTTCACATCATCCAGGATGTAATCAAACGCACCCGCTTTATAAAGGTTGATAATGATCATGCCAATAGGAACGGCAAAGATCATACCCAGCACACTTCCCACTTTATAACCGATAAACAAAAGCGCCAGGGTGGGAAGCGGGCGAAGCCCATGCTGTCCCCCACCAGCTAGGCTGTATCAGCTGGCGCACCAGCTGGGTCACTCCATAGAGGATCAGAAGCCCGATCAGCATCCGATAGTCCCCGGCTATCACTGATAAGCCGCCCATGGGATCAGTGCGGTGCCTGTCCCGAAAAACGGCAGGAAATCCAGGAATGCGATGATCAATGCCAGCAGGAAAGAAAAACGTACATTCAGGATTGCAAAGCCGATCACTAACAGTACATAAACAACGAACATGATCTTAAACTGCGCTTTAAAGTAGCCCCCTACTGCATATTTCAGATTTGACATCACCATGCTCATCCGGTGTACCAGCGGGTCCGGCGCTACTTTTTTTGCCCATACGATCAGATCTTCCCTCTCTGCGATGAAGAAATATGCTGAAATGATCGTTACGATGGTGCTGACAAGCCAGGTCGGGATCCTTTTTGCCACATTTCCAGCCGCTGTCACGGTCGGTTCACTTAGATTCCCCATCATATTACCAATGGACTGATCCAGATTTCCCATCATCTCTCTCCAGCCATTCTGGATCCCTGCAGGCAGCATCTGAAAAAGGCCGTTCAGATTCTGTCCGATATCATCCATCACCTGCTCCAGATCCGCATACATAGCAGGCATATTCCGGGTCAGGGAAGAGATTTCCCTCCACATCCTGCTTACGATAAAATATATCACAAAGACCAGAGCAGCCAGCACCAGAATGATGATCAGTGCCGATCCTAATTTTTTTACCAGCTTCAGCCGTTTTTCCAGCCAGTTGACCAGCGGACTCGCAATATAGGCTATAAACCATCCAACTACAAACGGCATGAAAAAGGCCAGCAGACGGACGCCTACATACACAAACAGAATTGTTCCGACCAGGCTGACGGCCAGACTGACCGCCACCTTCCACAGAGGCCGGTTGTCACCTAACTGTTCTCTGAAATTCGTCTCCATTGATATAACTCCACCTCTTTATATTTTTCTTACAGATATTCCGTTTCCACCAGCTCCCAGATCTCATCTCTCCCCTGTTTTGTCATTGATGAGAATGGATGATCTTTGTCCCCGGCACCAGCGAAAGGCCTGTCCGCAGCATTTTTAGATGCTTATCCACCTGACTTCTCTTGATCTTGTCAAGCTTTGTGGCAATGATGATGGGATGATAGCCCTGAGATACTACCCACTCATACATCATTTTATCATTGGCGGACGGTTCATGTCGAATATCCACCAGCAGGAACACCGCCTTCAGCTGGGAGGAGCCATGGAGATAGCGCTCGATCAGCTGTCCCCATTTTTCCTTTTCCTGTTCCGATACCTTTGCGTATCCGTAGCCTGGCAGATCCACCAGATACAGCTCTTCATTGATATTATAAAAATTAATCGTCTGCGTCTTCCCCGGCGTGGCCGAAATCCTGGCATAGGATTTCCGGTTCATCAGAGCGTTGATCAGAGAAGACTTCCCCACGTTGGACTTCCCTGCGAACGCGATCTCCGGCCGGGTATTTTCCGGCAGGACACTGGTGATCCCGCAGACTGTTTCCAGATTCACTGATTTAATGATCATAGGTTCCTCCTTTTCGGTTTCGACAATGCCTGTTTCAGCACTTCTTCCATATGGGACACAAAGATGATCTGGAGGCCTCTGGTAATCTCAGAAGAAATCTCTTCCACATCCACCTCATTTTCCTTTGGCACCAGGACTGTCTTGATCCCGGCATTTTTTGCAGCCAGCAGTTTTTCCTTCAGGCCTCCGATGGGAAGCACCCTTCCGCGCAGGGTAATTTCTCCTGTCATAGCCACGTCAGAGCGCACTTTCTTTCCTGTTATAGCTGAAAACATCGCTGTTGCCATCGTGATTCCCGCAGAAGGACCGTCTTTAGGAACCGCTCCTCCGGGATATGAATATGTACATCATGCTCTTTAAAGAAGTCTTCCGCGATCCGGTGCTTTTTACTCACAGAACGGATATAACTGATACCGGTTCTTGCGGATTCTTTCATGACATCTCCCATCTGTCCGGTCAGAAGGATTTCTCCCTCTCCCGGCATGATATTAACCTCGATCTCCAGTGTATCTCCGCCCACACTGGTCCACGCCAGTCCCCGGACAATTCCCACTTCATCAGATTCTCCGGCCATCTGATAGGTATACAGCTCTTTTCCCAGATAAGCGGCCAGGTTTCTCTCTGTGACATGCACTTTTTTTCTTTTTGCCTTCCAGGATCTCTTTTTGCGGTTTTCCGGCAGATGTCACCGATCTTACGCTCCAGCTGACGCACGCCTGCTTCCTTCGTATAATTTCTTGCCATCTTCCAGAGCGCTTTTTTGCTGATGGTCAGCTCTTCTTCCGTAAGGCCGTGCCGTTCCAGCTGTTTCGGGATCAGATGCTCCATCGCAATGTGCATCTTTTCATTTTCCGTATAGCTTGACACCTCAATGACTTCCATTCGATCCAGAAGAGGACGCGGGATCGTCTGCAGTGTATTAGCCGTCGTCACAAACAAAACTTCCGAAAGATCTACCGGAACCTCAAGATAATGGTCCCGGAACCGATTATTCTGTTCACTGTCCAGCACCTCCAGAAGCGCCGAAAATGTATCTCCTTTATAGTCATTGCTGACCTTGTCGATTTCATCCAGAAGCATCAGCGGATTTTTGACTCCCGCCTGTTTTAGTCCTGATGCAATGCGCCCCGGCATGGCTCCTACATAGGTTCTGCGATGCCCGCGGATTTCAGCCTCATCTCTCACACCGCCAAGAGAAATCCTGACATATGGCTTCTTAAGCGCCCGGGCCAGAGATTTGGCGATCGACGTCTTTCCGGTTCCCGGAGGTCCGACCAGACAAAGGATCGGTGTATCCCCCTTTTTGGTGAGTGCGCGGACTGCCAGGAATTCCAACACCCGCTCCTTCACCTTCGTAAGCCCGTAATGGTCTTCGTCCAGAATCCGGCTGGCATAAGCTATATCCTTATGCTCTTCGCACACCTGATCCCAGGGCATCTCCAGAAGCGACTCAATATATGTCCGGATCACCCTGTCTCTGCCGGGCTGTTCATGGTATTCCGGAATCTCTTGATCTCCTTATTCAGCTTTTCCTTTACCTCCTCCGGCGCTTGAGAGCGTCCGCAGCCTGCTGAAACTCATCTGCGTCTGAGAGCATGCTATCGTCTCCCAGCTCCTCACGAATCCACTTCATTTCCTCACGCAGAATGTATTCTCTCTGGTTCTGGTCCACCCGCTCTTTGACCTTTGCCTGAATCTCTTCTTTGACGTTCAGGACCTGGATTTCCTTTACCAGCTTGTATACCAGAAGCTCATAACGTCTTGCCAGATCATTCTCTTCCAGAAGCTCCTGCGTATCTTCCCACGGAAAAGGGGTATTCGCCGCCACCAGATCTACCAGCTGCTTTAATTCCGAGATTCCTTCCAGCTGTGCGCCGATTTCTTTGGAAATCTTCGGCTCCTTTGCAAGATACTCCCGAAATACATCACGAAGCCCTCGCAGCATAGCTCTTCACTCAGCTTTTCCTTTTCTGCCGGCAGTTCTTCACTCAGGCTGTCCGTATCCGGCAGCACCGTCACGTTGGCACGCAGATAAGGCTCTTCAAATTCAATAGTATTGATCACCGCTCTTGCTTCTCCTGAAATAAGCACACGGCTGATCTTCTTTGGAAGCTTTACGATCTGCCGTATCGAGCGATACAGCCTACCTGGTACACATCTTCTGCCCCGGGATCTGCAACCTCGATGTCCTTCTGGGCAGCCAGAAAAATCTTCTGGTCTCCTTGTACCGCTTCTTCAATGGCAAGCAGAGATTTCTCCCTGCTTACGTCAAAATGGCGCACCATCTCCGGAAGGACTGCCAGTCCCCGGAGCGCCACCATGGGCAGACTTCTTGTCTCTTTGCTCATGAATCTTTCTCCTTTGATATAAAAAGGCAGGCGCAAATTTCCTTGCACCCGCCTCGTTTTTTTATGCACTCTCACTTCTGACAGAGTTATGCTCCAAAAGGGGAACTCCCCCTCCTTTTACGACATCTTCTGTGATCCGGCACGCTTTCAGCGTTTCATCAGACGGAGCTTTATACATGATATCCATCATGACATTTTCCATGATCGCCCTTAAGCCTCTTGCACCGGTTTTCCTCTTGAGAGAAGTCTCCGCAATGGCTTCCAGTGCCTCATCATCAAAAGTAAGCTCCACGCCGTCCAGTTCCAGCATCTTCTGGTACTGCTTGGTGATCGCATTTCTTGGCTCTGTTAAAATACGGATCAGGCTTCCTTATCCAGCATTTCCAGAGACACGACCACCGGCACACGTCCCACCAGCTCCGGTATCAGTCCATACTTGACCAGATCCTGCGGCAGGACCTGCTCCAGCAGCTTATCGATATCATCTTCATGTTTCTCTGCGATCTCCACATTGAATCCAATAGATTTCTGGTCGATCCGCTTCTCTATGATCTTATCGATTCCTTCAAAAGCTCCTCCGCAGATAAACAGGATGTTCGTAGTATCGATCTGGATCAGCTCCTGGTGCGGATGCTTGCGTCCTCCCTGCGGAGCACATTTGCCACCGTACCCTCAATAATCTTAAGCAGCGCCTGCTGAACACCCTCTCCGGATACATCTCTGGTAATAGACGGATTTTCAGACTTCCTTGTAATCTTGTCAATCTCGTCGATATAGATGATCCCGTACTCCGCACGTTCGATGTCGCCGTCAGCAGCCTGGATGATCTTCAGAAGGATATTTTCCACATCCTCTCCTACATATCCGGCCTCCGTCAATGCTGTCGCATCTGCGATCGCAAACGGAACATTCAGGATCTTTGCAAGCGACTGCGCCAGCAGTGTCTTCCCCGCAGCCGGTAGGTCCCAGCATCAGGATATTACTCTTGCCAAGTTCCACACCCAGATCCTTCCCGGCCATGATACGCTTATAGTGGTTGTAGACCGATACGGACAGCACCTTCTTGGCCTCGTCCTGACCGATCACATACTCATCCAGGAATTCCTTGATCTCTTCCGGCTTCAGAAGATTAATGTCTGAAAACGGATTCCAGGATCTCCCATTGTCATATTCAAATTCTTCTTCCAGAATCTCGGTACATACATCAATACATTCGTCACAGATGTATGCCCCGTTCGGTCCGGCAATTAATTTCCGGACCTGGCTCTGGGTCTTATTACAGAACGAACACCTGATCTGATCGTCGTTCTTTCCTATCATACTCTCACCTCATAATAAACTGCCTGCTAACGGCGTGAGATCACTTCGTCGATCAGACCGTATGCCTTCGCCTCTTCCGCAGTCATAAAATTATCTCTCTCGGTATCGATCCTGATCACGTCCAGCGGCTGTCCGGTATTCTCGGAAAGGATCTTATTCAGATTCTGTCTGGTCCGCAGGATATGTTCTGCCGCAATCTGGATCTCAGTTGCCTGTCCCTGGGCCCCGCCTGACGCTGATGGATCATGATCTCCGCATTCGGCAGTGCAAGACGCTTTCCTTTGGTACCGCCTGCAAGAAGGAACGCACCCATGCTGGCCGCCATTCCCATACAGATCGTCTCCACGTCGCACTTGATATACTGCATGGTGTCGTAGATCGCCATCCCTGCCGTTACAGATCCTCCCGGACTGTTGATGTATAAATGGATATCCTTCTCCGGATCTTCGGCTTCCAGGAAGAGAAGCTGCGCCATAACAATGTTCGCCGACACATCTGTCACTTCTTCTCCCAGAAAAATGATCCTGTCTTTTAATAATCTTGAATAGATATCGTAGGAGCGCTCTCCCCTGCTTGTCTGTTCAATGACATAAGGTACTAAACTCATATACACGCCTCCTGTTGCTTAATTCCATATGTTATTTCTCTGTGGCATTTTCTACGAGGAAGGTAATCGCCTCCTGAACAGCCATATCTTCCTTCATCTGTTTCTTCTCGTTTTCACCCATAAATTCTTTGATCTTATCCAATTCCATCTTATAGGTGTCCGCCATCTTCTGAAGTTCTTCGTCCAGCTTCTCATCACTGATCTCAATGTTCTCTGCTTTTACGATCGCCTCCAGCACCAGACGGGTCTCAATTCTCTTTAAAGCCTGCGGACGTAATACTTCCATCATCTTCTCTGCTGTCATTCCAGTAAACTGGAAGTACTGCTCCATGGTAAGTCCCTGTGACTGGATTCTCTGTGCAAACTCGTCTGCCATCTGAGAAGCCTGGGTATCGATCATAGCATCCGGGATCTCATAGGAAGCATTTTTAACCGCCTGCTCCACTGCCTGATCTTCCTGTTTTCTTCTTCCTTCAGAAGCTTTCTCTTCTTTAATCTTTGCCTTTACGTCTGCCTTATATTCATCCAGGGTATCAAACTCGGAAACCTCTGCCGCAAACTCGTCGTCGATCTCCGGCAGTTCTTTCGCCTTGATCTCATGTACAGTACACTTAAATACTGCATCCTTGCCTTTCAGATCCTCTGCATGGTAATCCTCCGGGAAAGTAACCTTTACTTCCAGCTCTTTCTCAGCCTCGGCACCGATCAGCTGATCCTCGAATCCCGGGATAAAGGAACCGGAACCAATGGTCAGCGGATAATTTTCACCCTTGCCGCCTTCAAAGCTTTCTCCATCTACAAATCCTTCAAAGTCCAGGATAATTTCATCTCCATCCTGCACACCGCGGTCAGTTACCGTAACGGTTCTTGCATTCTTCTCTGCCTCTTCCTGGATCTTTGCGTCTACTTCTTTCTGTGTCACACGCGTGGATACCTTATCTACTTCCAGTCCTTTATACTCGCCAAGTGTATCGTCAGTCGCTTTGGTAGCTACTTTTGCCGTAAAGATAAACGGTTTGCCTTTTTCGATCTGTACAACCTGGATATCCGGTCTGGATACGATCTCCAGTTCGCACTCATCATAAGCATCCGCATATGCCTTCGGAATCAGCGCATTCGCCGCGTCATCATAGAAGATCTCTGCACCGTACATCTTTTCGATCATCTGACGCGGAACCTTTCCTTTACGGAAGCCCGGAAGGCTGATCTTGTTCTTCTGCTTCATATATGCACCCTGCAGTGCTTTTTCTAAATCATCAGCAGAAACCTCGATGGTCAGTTTCGCCATGTTTTTTTCTAATTTTTCTACCTGTAAACTCATCTACTTATTTCCTCCTGATTCTATCCCTGTCTGCCGGTAAGCGCAGGAAAGGGCATACTACATTACATTCACCACGAAATTATAACACAAACAATCTCAAATATCCACCCCTGTTTTTCGGGAAAAGGCCGGATTTTCCATCATTTTTCATCTTTTTACTGATAAAGGATAGCCTCTGCAATCTCACGCGCCTTATCCGGACCTGACAAAGCATCGATCAGCTTCAGCGCAAAGTCAATTGCTGTACCCGCACCGCGTCCTGTGATGATATTCCCATCTACAGTAGCCGGCATCCGGGTGATAACTGCTCCCTGGATCTGATTCTCCACCGCGGGGAAGCAGGTGATCCTTTTTCCTTTTAATATTCCCAGGTTTGCCAGGACGGTCGGAGCCGCACAGATCGCAGCCACATATTTTCCTTCCTCATAAAAGTCCTTCACTACTCTGCGCACGCCCGCATGGTCATTCAGATTTGTAGTCCCCGGCATACCTCCCGGAAGGACGATCATATCAGATTCCACAAAATTTACCTCTTCAAACAAATCCTCCGTCTGAACATTGATGCCGTGCGCACCGTGCACAATATATTCATCTGTCGCGGACACAGTTCCCACATAGATCTGGGCTCTTCTTAAGAGATCCACGACAGTCAGAGCTTCAATTTCTTCAAATCCGTCAGCCAGTATTACACTTACCTTTTTCATTCCTAATCATCCTCCTTATTTTATATTTCCATATTACCATCGTTTACATCCATTGTAAATTATTGTATGATGATACCGGAGTTAAAAGATCGGCGCTCCCCATCACATTACAAGACAGGAGGCATTTACCTTGGAAATCGAACGCAAATATCTGATCCTTCATCTCGCCGGAGCATCTGGATGCTTACCCCTGCCGGATTATTGAACAGGGATATCTGAATACAAATCCGGTGATCCGCATCCGCCGGGATAACGACCGCTATGAGCTTACATATAAATCCGGGGGCCTGATGACCCGGGAAGAGTACAATCTTCCGCTTACAAAAGAAGCATATCATCATCTGCTCCCTAAGGTCGACGGACGGCTGATCCAGAAAAAACGCTTCATGATTCCTCTGGATGAACACCTTACCGCGGAACTGGATATCTTCGAAGGAGACCTTGCTCCTCTCGTTCTCGCAGAAGTCGAATTCTCCACAGAGGAAGAAGCACTTTCTTTCCTTCCCCCGGACTGGTTCGGCGAAGACGTCACCTTTTCCGGGAAATATCACAACAGCAATCTGAGCCGCATCGAATCATCACTCTAGACTCTTCCGACAAAAAAACCGGACGAACCATTGTCGCCGGTTTTCTCAAAAGCACCGCAGGCTCTGCGGATTAATCTCCCATTGCAAATGCGTCATGAACGGCATTCATGGCTTTTTCAATATCGTTCTTTGCCACCAGGACCGTGATCCGGATTTCAGATGTAGAGATCATGTTAATATTGACTCTGCTGCTGTACAATGCTTCAAACATTTTTGCAGCTACTCCCGGATTGCTCATCATTCCGCGCTACGATGGACAGCTTTGCCACATCCTCATTCCAGGTCACCTGCTGGATCGTCAGACGTTCTTTATTCTTTTCAAGAATTTTTATTGCCTCTTCCATATCATCTGAAGCCACGGTAAAGGAAATATCCTTTGTCCCTTCTCTTCCTACGGACTGCAGGATGATATCTACGTTAATATTGTTCTTCGCAAGTGTATCAAAGATCTGGAAAGCGATTCCCGGCCTGTCCTCCACGCCGATCACAGAAATTCTGGCTGTATTCTTATCGGCCGCCACACCTGTCACTAATAATTTTTCCATATTTGAAGCCTCCTTGACTACGGTACCCTCCGAGCGGTTCAGACTGGACCGTACCACTAATTCTACATTGTATTTTTTTGCCATTTCCACGGAACGGTTATGGAGCACCTTTGCTCCGAGGCTGGCAAGCTCAAGCATCTCATCATAAGTGATCACATCAAGCTTTTTCGCATTTTTCACAACCCGCGGATCTGCCGTAAACACACCATCCACATCGGTATAAATCTCGCAGCGGTCCGCATGGAGAGCTGCCGCCAGCGCCACCGCCGTCGTATCGGATCCGCCGCGTCCAAGAGTCGTGATGTCATCATACTTATTGACTCCCTGGAATCCTGTTACGATCACGATCTTCCGCGAGTCCAGCTCATGCTGGATCCGTTCGGTGTCTACTCTTTTGAACCGGGCATTTCCATAACGCGAGGTAGAATGCATCATCACCTGGAACGCATTGAGTGAAACAGCCGGCACATCCAGGGCATGCATGGCCATGGCCATCAGCGCTACAGATACCTGCTCCCCGGTCGTAAGCAGCATATCCATTTCTCTTTGCTTTGCTTTTGGATTGATATCCTTTGCCTTTTCAATCAGCTCATCCGTCGTGTCTCCCATGGCGGAAAGCACTACCACCACGTCATTTCCTTCTTTATATTCTTCTATACAGCGCCTGGCCACATTAAAGATTCTCTCTTTATCAGCCACGGAACTGCCGCCAAACTTTTTAACAACTAACATAATTCCTCCTGCAGTAAATGTCCGATCAGCCGAAATCCATCTTTCCATTCCCTTCCGGTTCCGGCAGCGGTTTTTTCACAATATATTCTCTCTCCCGGCTCTTCCTTTGTACTGTCATACAAAAGATAGTACCGGATCTGCGGTATGCGTCCGGACTTCAATAGGCGTGGGGTGGTCAGGCAAAAGCAGAAGCCTGAACTCCTCACCAGCATCCCTCAATCCTCCGATCACTGTTCCCAGTACTTTTTCATCGATCGCTTCGATTGCCTGGATCTTCTCCTCTATCTTTCCCTGATGTCCCATTTCATCCGGAGCCTCTACGTGGATATAAGCAAAATCGTAACCGCCTTCTGTCAGTGCCCTCACGGCGGCATTTGCCTTCCCGGAATAATTGGTATGAAGCCCTCCGTTCGCTCCTTCCACACGGATAATATCCATTCCGGCTCCTACGGCGATCCCCTTTAAAAGATCAACCGCTGAAATCATAACGCCTTTTTGTCCTGTCCTCTCTTTAAAGGAGGTTAGTTCCGGTCTTTTTCCCGCACCCCAGAACCATGCCGCATTAGCCGGCGCTGGCCATTCCGGCGGCGTTCCTCATTTAACGGATGCCGTTCCAGGATTTCATAGCTTTTCTCCATCATCTCCCGCAGCACGGCATCTGACGGAAGATATTCCCCGATCCTTTTTCCAAGAATATCGTGGGGCGGAGTCAGATCCATGACCTGCCCCCGTTCCCATAAAAGCAGATGCCGGTAACTGGTCCCGGCATAAAGCCGGTAGCCATCCCGCAAAATGCCTTCCTTAAGCGCTTCTAAGAGAACAGCCGCATCTTCACTGCTGATCTCATCTGCACTGTGGTCCAGGATCGTCCGGTCTTTGTAAGCTCCCTCTTCCTCCGAGAGTGTCACAAGATTGCACCGGAATGACACATCCGTATCCTCCATCTTCACGCCAATACTCAGGGCCTCCAGAGGCGAACGCCCTGTATAATAAATCCTCGGATCATATCCTAAGACCGCCAGATTCGCCGTATCGCTTCCCGGCGCCATCCCCTTTGGCACCATGGAAGCCATTCCTATTTCAGATACCCTGGCAAGCCTGTCCATCACCGGCGTCTTTGCCGCTCCAGTGTTGTACGCCCGCCAAGTTCCCCAAGAGCTCTCCCTGCCATACCATCGCCTAAAACAATGATATATTTCATTTCTTTACTCCTATCCTTTATGCTCCTCAATCCGGATCATATGTAAAATCTGGTCACGTAGATTCCCGCCCTTGCTTCATAGTCTCCCTCTGTCATAACAGGAGTTACAAATCCAAACTCTTCCTTAAGCTCCGGGATCCGGATCATTTCTATTTCACCAAAGGAATCTTTAAGCGCAGACGTCATCTCTTCTGCGTCTCCCTTCATCCGCACAAAGAACCTGCGCCTGGAATCTGCCTTGTTTTCCAGATGGAGTTTATCCTGTTTCCACATCGTCATAATATTCCGGTTCAGATGCTTCGCCGCATCTACCACATCCGCCACTACGGCGCTGGCCGTAGGCAGTTTCCCCGCGCCGCTTCCGTAGAACATGGCGTCTCCAAGCACGTTTCCATGAACAAAAATAGAGTTAAACACTCCAATTTACATTATAAAGAGGATGATCCGGGAAGATATACACGGCGCCACGATCGCATGCAGCCGGTTTCCCGCATAGCGCTTGCTGGACGCCAGCAGTTTAATGGTACCGCCCATCTTCCTGGCATACATCATGTCTTCCACCGTGATCTTCGTGATACCTTCGCAGTAGATATCCTCAAAATCCACCTGCTGCCCGGAGATCAGAGAAGAAAGGATCGCAATCTTCCTGCAGGCGTCATAGCCTTCCACATCTGCCTCCGGATTTCTCTCCGCATAGCCGTTAGCCTGCGCCTCCCTCAGAACAGTATCATAATCCGCCCCCTCATAAAACATCTTGGTCAGCATATAGTTGGTCGTACCATTCAAAATCCCGGTGATTTCCTCAATCTCATCTGCCGTCAGGGAAGAATTCAAAGGACGGATGATCGGGATACCTCCTCCCACGCTGGCCTCAAACAAAAAATTGATCTCGTTTTCCTTCGCAATGGACAAAAGCTCAGCTCCGTGCTTTGCCACCAGCGCCTTATTGGACGTGGCTACACTTTTGCCCGCCTGGAGCAGCGCTTTACAAATGTATATGCCGGCTCGATCCCGCCCATAACCTCGACAACGATCTGTACATCATCGTCCTGAATGATCGTCTCGAAATCATGGATGATCTTTTCCTGTACCGGATTTCCCGGAAAATCCTTCAGATCCAGTACATACTTAATATTCAGTTCATCTCCGATCCTCTGATTGATCCGGGCCCCATTTGTATTTACTACTTCTACCACTCCGGAACCTACCGTTCCATAACCCATAACTGCTATATTGATCATAAATTCCTCCCTTTAGCTATTTGCCGTTTCCTTCAGATACGCATTGATAAAACGGATCAATATTTCCATCCAGCACAGCCGTCACATTGCTGCTCTCCACATTGGTCCGGTGATCCTTCACAAGAGTGTAAGGCTGCATCACGTAAGACCGGATCTGGTTTCCAAAGCCGATCTCTTTTACCTCGCCGCGGATGTCCGATACCTTCTCAGCCTGCTCCTGTTCTTTCAAAAGCTGCAGCTTCACTTTCAGCATCTGCATGGCCTTCTCTTTATTGTGATGCTGGGAACGCTCATTCTGGCACTGCACTACGATCCCTGTAGGCAGATGGGTGATCCGGATGGCGGAAGAGGTCTTGTTGACATGCTGCCCGCCTGCTCCGCTGGCACGATAGGTGTCAATCTTCAGGTCATCATCGGAAATCTCGATGTCAATCTCATCCTCGATATCCGGAACCACATCGCAGGATGCAAAAGAGGTCTGTCGCTTCCCCGCAGAGTTGAACGGCGAGATCCGCACCAGCCGGTGCACACCTTTTTCAGATTTCATATATCCATACGCATTTTCCCCGTTCACCTCAAAGGTTACCGTCTTGATCCCCGCAATATCCCCGTCCAGGAAATCCAGCACCTGGATCTGGAACCCTTTGCGCTCCGCCCATCTGCTGTACATCCGGTACAGCATACTGGCCCAGTCACAGGACTCGGTTCCTCCTGCTCCGGCATGGATCGTCACAATGGCGTTGCAGGAATCATATTCTCCGGATAGCAGAGTCTGAATCTTAAGTTCCTCAAAAACCTCCGCAAACTTCTGTAAATCCCGCTCTGCCTCCGCTGCGATTTCCGGGTCATTCTCCTCATATCCCATCTCGATCAGCGTTCCGATATCCTCATACGACCGGTAAAGCTCCCGGATCTGCTTTACCAGCTCCTGCAGATATTTTAATTCCTTCATCAGCTTCTGGGATTCCTCCGGGCGGTCCCAGAACCCCGGCTCCTCTACCTTTCTCTCCAGTTCCTCCATCCTGTGCTCTTTTCCAGCCAGGTCAAAGTGAATCCCTCATTTCGGCAAGAGGTTCTTCATATGCGTTCAGACTGCTTTTTAACTGATCTAATTCAACCACTTTCCCACCTCTTTTCAATCTATGATAACATTCCGTCCGGATTTACTCCGGCGTTACGCTTTTCGTCCGCAGCACTGCTTATATTTTTTGCCGCTTCCGCACGGGCACGGGATCATTGGGGTAAACCTTCTTCTCCGTCCTCTTCTTCGGCGCCCGGCCGCACTGTCGTCTTTGTTCGTGCCGGTCACCTTGGCCACCTGTTCTCTTTCTACTTTCTGCTCCAGCCTTACACGGAACAGGGTACGGACCGTATCTTCAGATATCCCCTTTGTCATGGCGTCAAACATGTCATAGCCAAGCAGCTTATATTCCACCTTGGGATCCCGCTGTCCATACGCCTGGATACCGATCCCCTGACGGAGCTGATCCATGTCATCAATATGATCCATCCATTTTGCGTCAATCACTTTCAAAAGAACGACACGCTCAATCTCACGGATATGCTCTGGCTCCGGAAATTCTGATTCTTTTGCCTCGTAGGCCTTGGCCGCGCGCTCCTTCAAAAGATGCTTCAGCTCCTTCTGGTTCATATCCTTTACATCCTCAGGCGTTACAGCCGCCATAGGAATGGTCCCCTGGATAGAAACGTTCAGCTCAGTCAGGTCCCATTCATCATAGTCCTGATCCGCTCCGATTACCTTATCCACCACGTTCTCGATATAATCGTTCATCATGTGGAAGATGGAATCCCTCATGTTTTCTCCATCCAGTACCTTGCGGCGCTCTTCATAGATGATCTCTCTTTGCTCATTCATAACCTGGTCGTATTCCAGAAGATTCTTACGGATACCAAAGTTATTGCTCTCAATTTTCTGCTGAGCCTTCTCTATAGCGCTCGACAGCATCTTATGTTCAATCTGCTCGCCCTCTTCTACGCCCAGTGCATTGAATACATTCATCAGACGCTCGGAACCAAACAGACGCATCAGATCATCTTCCAGGGAAATGTAAAATCTGGACTCTCCCGGGTCGCCCTGACGTCCGGAACGTCCCCGCAGCTGGTTATCAATCCGCCTGGATTCATGACGCTCTGTGCCAATGATCTTCAATCCTCCGGCAGCTCTTGCTTCATCATCCAGCTTAATATCCGTTCCACGTCCGGCCATGTTGGTGGCGATGGTCACAGCATCATGCACACCCGCCTGAGCCACGATCTCTGCTCCAGCTCGTGATATTTCGCATTTAATACGTTATGCTTGATTCCTCTTTTCTTTAACATTCCGCTCAGAAGCTCAGAGGTCTCAATGGTAATCGTACCCACCAGTACCGGCTGATGCCTTTCATGCGCCTCCTCGATGGCGTCACATACCGCACGGAACTTTTCCTTCTGTGTTTTGTAAACCACATCCTCCAGGTCAACACGCTGCACCGGAACGTTGGTCGGAATCTCGATAACATCCATGCCATAGATCTCACGGAACTCCTTTTCCTCTGTAAGCGCGGTACCGGTCATACCTGCCTTTTTCTCATATTTATTAAACAGATTCTGGAACGTGATCGTTGCCAGCGTTTTACTTTCCCGCTTAACCTTCACATGTTCCTTCGCCTCGATTGCCTGATGCAGCCCGTCAGAATAACGCGTCCCGGCATGATACGTCCGGTAAACTCATCTACGATCAGGACCTCGTCATCCTTCACCACATAGTCCTGATCCTTAAACATCAGATTGTGCGCTCTCAGAGCCAGGATAATATTGTGCTGGATCTCCAGATTTTCCGGATCCGCAAGATTTTCTATATGGAAGAACTTCTCTACCTTCTTGACACCGTCTTCTGTCAGGTTGATGCTTTTTTCCTTTTCATTGACGATAAAATCTCCGGTTTCCTCGATCTCCTCGCCCATGATAGCATTCATCTTGCTGAATTCCCCGCTGGCTTCCCCCCGCTCCAGCTGCCTTGCCAGTATATCGCAGGCTCATAGAGTCTGGTGGATTTCCCACTCTGGCCGGAAATAATAAGAGGTGTTCTGGCCTCGTCGATAAGAACCGAGTCCACCTCGTCGATAATCGCATATTTCATGCCCCTTTGCACCAGCTGTTCCTTATAGATCACCATGTTATCACGCAGGTAATCGAATCCCAGCTCGTTATTAGTCACATAGGTAATATCACAGTTGTACGCCTCGCGCCGTTCATCACTGTTCATGCTGTTCAGCACCACGCCTACCTTCAGGCCCAGGAATTCATGGACTTGTCCCATCCACTCCGCGTCACGCTTTGCCAGATAATCATTGACCGTAACGATCTGTACGCCTTCCCCGGTCAGCGCGTTTAAGTATGCCGGCAGAGTAGATACCAGCGTCTTACCTTCGCCGGTCTTCATCTCCGCGATCCTGCCCTGATGCAGGATAATACCGCCGATCAGCTGTACACGGTAGTGGCGCATTCCCAGTGTCCGGACTGCCGCCTCTCTGACAGCGGCAAACGCCTCCGGAAGGAGATCATCCAGTGTTTCTCCCTCTTCCAGACGCCGCTTGAACTCCTTTGTTTTCTCCTTAAGCTCCTGATCCGACAGCTTCTGCATCTCCGGCTCCAGTGCTTCGATGGCATCCACGATCGGATAGATCCGCTTCAGCTCATTCTCACTGTGTGTTCCAAATATTTTCTGTATCAAACCCATATATCTAAATGCTCCTTGTCAAGAATTTGCCATAAAAATGACCAATCTATTCCTTATTTTAGCACTATACAAACCCCAATTCAACTAATTTATGCAGTGTTCACAAAACGGTTACACTTCTGCCACAGATGCAGATCCGTTGCATTAACGGTATTTTTTCACTTCCTGATACGGTATCGCCCCTCCAAACAGATCCAGCGCACTTCCTATGGTAAAGTCCACCTTCCCCTCTGTCAGCTTTTCAAACCGCATCAGATCTTCAGGCTTCCGATCCCGCCGGCATAGGTAACCCTGCGCTTTTTATGCGCTGACAGGAGGCGGGCCAGTTCTTCATCCACTCCGGCAGCCTGCCCCTCTACATCCACCCCGTGCACCAGAAATTCGTCGCAGTAATCTGCAATCTCATCCATGATCTCCCGGGTCAGTCTGACTTGGGTAAACGTCTGCCATCTGTTGGTCACGATATAATAATCACCGTCCTTTTTGCGGCAGCTCAGATCGATCACCACCCGCTCTCTTCCCACGGTATTCTTAAGCTTCTCCATCCGGTCCAGACGAACCTCGCCGTCCAGGAACACATAGGAAGTCACGATCACATGGCTTGCCCCTGCCTCCAGATATTCTTCCGCATTTTCAGCAGTAATTCCTCCTCCGATCTGAAGCCCTCCGGGATACGCCTCTAATGCCGCAAGCGCCTGCCTCTTTGTCGCCCCGAAATAATCAGAAGAAGGCGGGTTCAAAAGAATGACATGCCCGCCTTTCAATCCGTCTTCCTTATATAACTGCGCAAAATACTCTGCCCCCTGGCTTGAAATGTAATTTTCCCTTGCTTCATCTCCGGAATCCCGGAGGCTTCCTCCCACAATCTGTTTTACCTTTCCATTATGTATGTCAATACAAGGCCTGAACCTCATTTCTTTTGTCCTCCTGTATCAGCCGGGGGACTGCCTTCCATGCAGTCCCCCGGCTGTTTTTGCTGTTTTTACTGTATTTCTACTCCGTTTACCGTGCGTTATCTGTCCGGTCGTCAGTTCCATCCGCAGCATCATCTGCACGGTCCCGGACGTCATCCACGCCATCCTTTACGTCGTCGCCAATCTCTTCCGCGCTGTCTCTTACATCATCGCCAATCTCCTCCGCACCGTCTTTTACATCATCGCCGATATCATCCGCCACACCATCACCAGTGCCGTCGGTAATATCATTGGTCTGATTATTCTCACTTCCACATGCGGTCACTACTCCCATCACAGCCACACACATCAGGGCCAACAGGAACTTTCTGAACTGTTTCATATTCTACTCTCCCTTTCGTTTTCATGTATCTCTATCATCAATCCGCTTAAGCGGCCTTGTTGATAGTAATATTTGCAGATTCCGGCAGATTATACCGCAGGAAGAGTTCCATTTTCTTACAGTTATTTTTATATACGTTCCGTGATCCGCCCGCTGCGGTACGCTTCCAGGAGCATCTCCAGATCCGCGATCTGTTCTTTCAATTCCCGGCCGATATCTGTGTCGCCCACCAGTTTTCTCTGCACCACCCGCTTGACAATGATACTGTCCGAATGGATATCGCTTTCCTTTTCAATAGCCGACTCTGTTGACTCAAAAGCTCGTGGGCCGCCAGGATCAGTCCATAGGAATTGTAGATCAGTGTATACCCGGCAATTCCGGTCTCTTTCTGATACGCCTTGGAAAATCCTCCGTCAATAACCAGCACCTTGCCGCCGCATTTGATCGGATTCTCTCCATTTTTTGACTTTACCGGCACGTGTCCGTTGATGATATGGGTTCCTTCCGGCGGGAGGCCGAACTCCGCCAGGATCCTGTCTACCACCTCTTCATTTTCCAGCATGGAATAATATGGATTTTTCTTTTCCTTGTGCGTTTCCTTTTCCGCCAGAAAATACCGTTCAAACGTAGCCATCTTATCTTTGCCAAACAGAGGAGACCCTTCTCCAAGCCAGATATACCACATCAGGTCTCTCCCCCGCTCCTTTTCCCTGGGATCCAGCGCATAGAAGCCTTTCCTTACATAACTTTCCATAGCTTCATAAAGCCCTTTCCCCTTATAAGAGTGGCCATACACCCCGGACAGACTTCAGCTCTCCATTCTCAGTAAGAGGTACGCAGCCATGATAAAGCAGATTATTATTATAGACCTTTGTAAAGCCCTCCCTTATTCAGCAGGAACCTCATATGCCTCTGAAGCTTCTCGCAGTGTATAAACGCCTTCTGGAGCCGCTCCATAATATCTTCTTCTTCCTGGTTAATGTATAAGGCTTTTTCGGATCAATGGTCGAAAATTCATATCCAGCATCTGATATTCTTTTCCGTCAATTTCGATCATGCCGGTCTCAAAATTGATGTGGTGCAGAAGATTCCGGCTGTTTAGCTTAAATCCCGGATTTTTCCGGATGATCTGTCCTTCCACCTTAAATTGTATGATCGAAATGGCTTTATGCATTTTTACGTCCAGAAGCATCTCTCCCTCGCTGTACTCCGGCTCTCCTTTCAGCCGGAAACAGGTACAGGGGTCATCTCCATAAGTATTCATCGCAAACGTAGCAAGCGGCAGCAAATTGATGCCATACCCGTCTTCAAGGATATCCAGATTGCCGTATCTTGCACAGATGCGGATCACATTGGCAATGCATCCCCTCTGCCGGCGGCGGCACCATCCACAGCACATCATGATTTCCCCACTGAATATCAACAGAATGGTACTTGATCAGTTTTTCCATGATAATATGGGGGCCCGGTCCCCTGTCGTAAATATCACCCACAATATGAAGATGGTCTACCGTCAGCCTCTGGATCAGCTCACTTAAAGCAACAATAAATTTTTCCGCCCTTCCGATCCGGATAATAGTGGTAACAATCGAATTGTAATAGGACTCCTTGTCCGTAATTTCTGACTTTTCCGTAATCAGCTCTTCGATCACATAGGCAAAATCCGGCGGCAGCGCCTTCCTTACCTTGGATCTGGTATATTTACTGGCTGTCCGTTTACATACCTCGATCAGACGATACAGCGTGATCTTATACCAGTCCTCCATGTTATCTTCTTCCTGCTTAATCCGATCCATCTTCTCTTTCGGATAATAAATAAGAGTAGCCAGGGACTGTTTGTCCCTGCTACTCATAGTATTCCCGAAAACATCATCAATCTTACGGCGCACAGAACCAGACCCATTCTTCAGAACATGGGAAAACGCCTCATGTTCGCCATGGATATCCGTCAGAAAATGCTCTGTGCCCTTTGGCAGGTTCAGGATTGCCTGCAGATTGATAATTTCCGTTGATGCTTTTGCGATAGTCGGATACAGCTGTGAAAGTCTTTCCAGATATCTTGCTTCTAATTCTTTCATAGAGATCCTCCCCGATGGTACTTTATAATTGGATCACATCCGACATGTCATACTTTCCGGCCTTCTTTCCAGCCAAGAATTTTGCCGCCTCCACGGCTCCCTTTCCGAAAACAGCCTTGGAATATGCCGTATGCTTAAACTCGATCACTTCATCCGCTCCGGCGAAGATCACTTCGTGATCTCCCACGATCGTGCCTCCCCGCACGGCTGAAATGCCGATTTCCTTTTCTCCTCTTTTCTGTCTTACCTGGAACGGTCAAACACATAAGTATACTGATTGTCCAGAGCTTCATTGACAGAATCCGCCAGAGCCAAAGCCGTTCCGCTGGGCGCGTCTACCTTCTGGTTATGATGCCTTTCCACCAGTTCAATATCAAATCCGGCCGCCCCAGCACCTTTGCCGCATTCTGAAGAAGCTTCAGGAGAAGATTGATCCCCAGCGACATATTTGCAGATTTTAATACAGCGGTCTGCTCTGCAGTTTCTTCCACCTTCCGAAGCTGCTCTTCCGAAAGTCCGGTGGTGCAAAGTACCACTGGAAGCTTCTTCTTTGCACAGTAATCCAGCAGATGATCCACTGCAGACGCATTGGAAAAATCAATCACCACATCCGCTTCCACATCACATGCTCAATGCTTTCAAATACCGGATAATCATTGGCAGTACCTGTATATGTATCAATTCCTGCCACAATCTCGATCGCGTCATCATCCAGATCAGACCGGTGATCACTCTGCCCATTTTTCCGTTACATCCATGCATGATCGCACGTACCATTTGTATCTTCCTCCTGTCTTCTGTTATGCCAGTGTAATCCCAAAATCCTTCATTGCCTGTGCCAGCGTTTTCTCATGCTCCGGCGTAAGCTCAGTCATCGGCATCCGCAAAGGACCGCAGTCCATTCCCATAAGCTTCATTGCTTTCTTTACCGGAATCGGATTTACCTCACAGAACAGCTGATCGATCAGCGGCACCGCTTTTAACTGAAGCGCTGCACTTCCGGCCACGTCGCCTGCAAAAAATTTCTCACAGATATCATGAGTCTCCTTCGGCGCCACATTGGACAGCACCGAGATAACTCCTTTGCCGCCAAGAGAAAGCAGCGGCACGATCTGATCATCGTTTCCGGAATACAGATCAATGTTTCCGTCGGTCAGGGACATAATCTTTGCCACCTGGGAAATATTACCGGAGGCTTCCTTGACACCAACAATATTTTCCACATTTTTTACCAGATGCGCTACCGTTGCCGGCTCGATATTACATCCGGTACGCTCGCCACACTATACATGATAATCGGAGCCTTTGCAGCATTCGCCACCGCCGTGTAATGAGCGATCAGACCGGCCTGAGTCGCTTTGTTATAATACGGTGTTACGACCAGAAGTCCGTCCGCTCCATAATCAGCAGCCTCCTTTGACAGCTCCACCGCAGTCTCGTACAGTTG
>ENA-OPZM01000155-OPZM01000155.1-human-gut-metagenome-genome-assembly--contig:-NODE-155-length-29573-cov-8.585852_pt1 | contig 29573 bp, 37 predicted proteins | sample MGYA00242478_ERZ504493 | MGnify/ENA primary metagenome ERZ504493 (study PRJEB26092, sample SAMD00036227) | human gut metagenome | host: Homo sapiens | study: EMG produced TPA metagenomics assembly of... | reverse complement strand
CCAGTGCATCCACAACGGCTTCGGCCTGCACCGCTTTGGCGAGCAGCTCACCGGCCGGAATACGCAGGCCGCTGCATTGAACTGCTGCGCTCCACCGGTGTCCGGGTGGAGCTGGGCACGATGGTGCTGGACGTCACCCCGGACAAAAAGATCCACTGCGTCAGCCGGGAAAAGGGCTATCAGATTTTGGAAGCCAGAAGCATCATCCTCTGCATGGGCTGCCGGGAGCGCACCCGCGGTGCCATTGGCATTCCGGGCAGCCGCCCTGCCGGTATCTACACCGCCGGTGCGGCCCAGCGCTATGTCAACATGGAGGGCTATCTGGTAGGCAAGCGGGTGCTCATCCTCGGCAGCGGCGACATCGGCCTGATCATGGCCCGCCGCATGACGCTGGAAGGTGCCAAAGTACTGGCCTGCGTGGAGGTCATGCCGTATTCCGGCGGCCTGACCCGCAACATCGTGCAGTGCCTGCAGGACTTCGACATCCCCCTGTATCTGTCCCATACCATCGTGGATATTCAGGGCAAGGCCCGCGTGGAAAAGGCCACCGTTGCCAAGGTGGACGAAAACCGCCGCCCCATCCCGGGCACCGAGATGGAATTTGATGTGGACACCATCCTGCTCAGCGTTGGCCTGATCCCGGAAAATGAGCTGACCCGGCAGGCGGGCATCCCCATGGACCCCCACACCAAGGGCGCAGTGGTCTACGAGAATATGGAGACCGGCATCCCCGGCGTGTTCGCCTGCGGCAATGTGGTGCATGTGCATGATCTGGTGGACTTCGTTTCGGGCGAAAGCGACCTGGCCGGTGCTTCTGCGGCGGCCTATGTTTTGAAGGGCGAAGCCGCCGATGCCGCCGCACTCGATCTTATCCCGGGCAATGGCTTGGGCTACACCGTGCCGCAGCGGGTGCGCCCCGCTGATGTGGACAGGAGCGTGAACATTTCCTTCCGTGTGCGGCAGAACTACGGCCCCAGCCAGATCACCGTGACCTGCGGCGGCAGGCAGCTGGCCCGGTTCAAGCGCCAGCGCATGGCTCCCGGCGAGATGGAACACATCGCCCTGCCCAAAGTCCTGCTGGAAAAAGCAGACGGCCCGCTGACCGTTGCGGTAGAGGAGGTTATTGCAGAATGAGCAGCATCAAAGAAGTCATTTGCATCTGCTGTCCCTGCGGCTGCCACTTGCAGGTGGACCCGGAAAATGATTATAATGTAACTGGAAACGCCTGCCCCAACGGTGCCGCCTACGGCAGGGAAGAGCTGACCCATCCCACCCGCATCATCACCAGCACGGTGCGGGTGGAGGGCGGGCTGTACCCGCGCTGCCCGGTAAAGACTGCGCAGGCCGTGCCCAAAGAGAAGATGACCGAGGTCATGGCTGCGCTGGATCGCGTCACTCTGCACGCCCCCGTCCGCACCGGGCAGGTGGTGCTGGCAGATGTGTGCGGCACCGGCGTGGACGTTGTGGCGACGCGAAATCTGTGATACACACTCCTGAAACGATACGGAGGTAGCAAAAGCATGAGTACAAAATATGTTCTGGCGTTGGATCAGGGAACCACCAGCAGCCGTGCCATCCTGTTCGACAATGAGCAGAATATCATTGCGGTGCAGCAGCGCGAGTTTGAGCAGATCTATCCGCAGCAGGCTGGGTGGAGCACAACCCCATGGAGATCTGGTCCACCCAGTATGGAGTCATGAACGAGGTGGTGGCCCAAAGCGGTGTCGATGCCCACGATATCGCCGCCATTGGCATCACCAACCAGCGGGAGACCACCATCCTGTGGGAAAAGGCCACCGGCCGCCCCATCTACAATGCCATCGTCTGGCAGTGCCGCCGCACGGCACCGCTGGTGGATGAACTGCTGCAGCAGCCCGGCATGGCAGACTACATCCGGGAGAATACCGGCCTGATGCCTGATGCCTATTTCTCCGCAACGAAGATCAAGTGGATCCTGGACAATGTGCCGGTGCGCGGGAGCGGGCCGAGGCAGGGGAGATCCTGTTCGGCACTGTGGACACATGGCTGGTCTGGAAGCTGACCGGCGGCAGAGTGCATGTCACCGACCGCACCAACGCCAGCCGCACCATGCTGTATAACATCCGCACGCTGGACTGGGACGACACCCTGCTCAAAGCGCTGGATATCCCGCGCTGCATCCTGCCCCGCGTGACGGATTCCAGCGAGGTCTACGGCACCACCGACCTGTGCGGTGTGCAGATCCCGGTGGCCGGCATTGCCGGTGACCAGCAGGCTGCGCTGTTCGGACAGAGCTGCTTTGGCAAGGGGGAGGCCAAGAACACCTACGGCACCGGTTGCTTTTTGCTGATGAACACCGGCGACACCATCTGCCGCAGCCGGAACGGCCTGATCTCTACCATCGCCATCAGCCTGAACGGTAAGGTGGAGTACGCGCTGGAGGGCAGCGTCTTTGTGGGCGGTGCGTCATCCAGTGGGTGCGCGACGGCCTGCGCATGATCCAGGAGAGCCGCGATGCGGAATACTACGCCCAGAAGGTGCCGGATAACGGCGGCATTTACATTGTGCCGGCCTTTACTGGTCTGGGTGCACCGTACTGGGATATGTACGCCCGCGGTGCCATTGTGGGCATCACCCGCGGCACCACCCAGAACCATATCATCCGCGCGGCGGAAGAATCCATCGCCTACCAGAGCGCAGACCTCGTGGCTGCTATGGAAAAGGACACCGGCGTGCCCATCACCTCGCTGAAGGTGGACGGCGGCGCCTCCCGTGACCAGTTCCTGATGCAGTTCCAGGCCGACATCCTGAACAAGACCGTGCTGCGCCCTGCCATCCGGGAGACGACCGCTCTGGCGCTGCCTATCTGGCGGGCCTTGCCACCGGCGTATGGAAGGACCGGGACGAGATCCGCAGCCTGTGGCACTGCAACATGACCTTTGCCCCGCAGATGGACGAGGCTGAGCGCACCCGTCTGCTCTCCGGCTGGCACAAGGCTGTGGGCCGCAGCTGCGACTGGGCAGAGCATTGATAGTTTTCGCCCAACTTTATGGTTCACGCACAAAATATTTTTTAATTGTTTATTTTCTATTGACATTTTGTTACAAAACGCTATACTAGAAGCATCCCAAGAGAAGTGAGATGGGGATGCACTGTATCGTCCAGATGCAGTGTGTCCCCATTTTTATTACGGAAAAATCAGATTCAAAAAGGAGGTCCCCCATATGAACGAGAAAAAACTTTCAAGGCCGCTGATCAGTCTCATCGTCAGCATCGCGCTCATCATCGTAGGCATTGCCGGTTCTTTCATTTTACAGACGAACTCCGGCAAAACGACCATCCGGAACGTTACCATTGAATCCGAATCCGGTCATACCCTTGCGATGGATGTTTATATTCCGGAAAACGCCACCGCTGAAACGCCTGCGCCCGCTATTTTTGTACAGCATGGCGGAAACAACAACAAAGAAGAAATGCAGCACTACTGCATTGAGCTCGCCCGCCGCGGCTATGTTGCGATCGGCGTGGATATGTACGGCATGGGCGAAAGCGAACCTCTGCCGGACTCCGAATGGCTCACCCAGGGTCGCGGCCTTTATGATGCGGTACGCTACGGCGTGACTCTGCCCTACGTTGATACCGACCGAGTTTCGCTGCTGGGCTACTCCCGCGGTGGCAAGGCAGCTGGCGAAGCACTGCAGTGCGATAATGACAGTCTGAATGTTGTCAAGGCCATTTTCCTGATCCACAGCGATCCCATCGTGCGTAACAGCGAGGGCTACACCGATGTTTACGGTGCCCGAGATGTCGCAGTTCTCGCAGACAAGAACGACGAGTTCTTCTTCTCGGAAAAAGCTAATGATAACGGTACCTATTCCAACGACGCCAACAAGTATGCAGCCAACCTTTCCAGCCCGGCAGAATATGTGATCAACAACAGTGCACAGTCCTTCCTGTATTTCGGTATCGACCCCGCAACCACCAGTGAACAGCGCGTGGCAGAGACCGTTTATGAGCAGGATTACGGCGGAAAGACCGGAAGCCGCCAGATCTTTGTTTCTAACGAGACGCATATGGCTGGTTGGTGGTCCCCGCTGGTCATGAACCGTGTGTTGACCTTCTTTAACCGTGTTATGCCCACTGGCACTGCTCTGAGCGCCAGCAGCTACACCTATACCATCTGGAACATCTTCAAGATCATCGCCCTGTCCGGTCTGCTGCTGTTTGCCGGGTCTCTGATGGTTTGGCTGGTCAACTCCGTCAAGACATTCCAGTGTGCCGACAATGGCGAGCAGGACCTTCGCCCAGTTGGCGATAAGAACGCAGTTGCATGGTTCTGGGGCATCCAGATCATCAGTGCCGTCCTGTCCATCCTCATGATTCGATTCCTGAACAAGCAGGGACTGGCATCTTACCGTGATGCACTTTTCCACTCGGCCAACCCTGCGTACCACGGCCTGATCTCTCTGCTGTGCGGCGCACTGACTCTTGTTCTGTGCACGGTGTGGTACATGGCCTACGGCAAAAAACACGGTTTCTCCTTCCGGAATACCGGCATCGCTATTTCCGGGCATGCACTCCTCAAATCCATCGGCGCGGCCCTGCTTGCAGTCTTTGCCCTGATCCTGATGGTTTTTGCCGTCGACTATTTTGTGGATGTGAACTTCCTGATCGTTTACTGGGGCTTTATGAAGTTTGGAGCCAACCGCATCCCGGGTATGCTCCTTGTTGTACCCATGTATCTCGTGTACTACATTGTCATGTCCATCAGCGTCAACAGTTTTAACTTTAGCACGGCGCTCGGCAAAAACAAGCTGCTTTCTAACCTTCTGATCAGCTTTATCGCATCGGTTCCCACTCTGTTCATCCTCTGCTACGTTTACGGCATCTTCAAGGCTACCGGCTCGAACCCGATGTTCGGCGGTCTGGCTTCTGCCGCAACCGCAGTGTATGCGCTGCCCGGCTTCATCTTTGTTGCGATCCTGATTTGTCGTCTCCTGTACCAGCACACAGGCAATCCCTACCTTGGCGGCATCTTCTGCGGCGTTCTTGCAGCTGTCAGCGAGTGGGGCATCTGCGAGATTCGCGTGCACACCCCCGGAACACAGTACGCTGGCACTGCTCTGGTCTACGCGCTGATCGCGATCGGCTTTGTAGTTACCATAGCATGCGCTGTACTGCTGAAGAAAAATAATGCAGCCGTGCAGGCACATAAATAATGCCTCTTTAATCCTCTTTACAAACCCCTCAATTTTTTATAAACTTGGTTTACGCATGGTGCGGCCCTTTTAGAGTTTTCTGAAAGGGCCGTATCTTCTGATTGCTCCCTATCTCTGTAAATCTGGCTCGAAAGGAGTCTTACCCAATGCATCCTCTTGCCGAAACCCTGCTGGACGAACCGGTGATCGCCGCTGTGAAAACGGACGAAGCCCTGACTGCTGCGCTGCTTCGCCCTGCAGCGCCGTTTTTCTGCTGGCGAGCACCCTGCTCACCGTAGACGGTCTGGTGCACCGCATACATGATGCCGGAAAACTGGCCGTGGTTCACATCGACCTTGTGGACGGCCTTTCGTCGCGGGAAATCGCGGTGGACTCCCTCAACGCCCTGTGCCACCCGGACGGCATCATCTCCACCCGCCCGACCCTGATCCGCCGGGCGCGCCACCGCGGCCTGCTGACCGTCCAGCGGGCATTCATCCTGGATTCCCTCTCGCTGACCAGCCTGTCCGGTCAGCTGGAGCAGGGCAAGCCGGATTTTGTCGAGATCCTTCCCGCATCATGCCCCGGGTCATCGCCGAGATCAGCGCCCGCACACAGGTGCCTGTCATTGCAGGCGGCCTGCTGCGGGACAAAGCCGACGTCATGGCCGCCATGCGCGCAGGTGCCGCCGCAGTTTCCACCTCTGCGCCCTCCCTGTGGGATATCTGAGCCAGAACAAGATCCCAGCTGAAGTACGAAAAGCATAATGGTATCCTGGTGTTTTATTGGATATGCCCGCCCACCGATGGAGCCGGATCTCCACGGTGAGCGGGCATTTTTTCGTTTTCATTCGATTTGAGTGAATCTATTCAGCCTGCGGATTAACTCGATAATTTAAAGCAATCCTACAAGTCGCACTCCCCTTAAAGTCTTTCTGCTTCCTGCATCTTAGCATCATACCGGATGGCAGAGATCGGCACGAAGCCTTCGATCATATCCAGTTTGCTGTTGACAAGGTCATCATACACATCTTTGGTGGGCAACGTAATGGAAGGCTCCAGCTGTTCATTTGCAATTACGCTTTCCACCAGTGCTTGTTTGTTTTTCAGTTTCTGCGCCATATCGGGCAGGAAGTGATAATTTTCAATCATGCGCAGAATGATGTTTGCCATAAAATTGCCGCGGATGCTGCTCAACTCGATATAAATCACTCCGGCATCCTCCACGGAAATTTGTGCGATGCTCATCAGGTAATCAGCCAGAGTCGTTTGCGTATCGTTCAAAATTCCCTGACTTGCCATCCTGCGTTGCAGGATATTCATTTTTCGATAGTCCTGAATTATACCGGTTTTTATCAGTACATTCCACTACTTTATGCAGTCACATGGGTGGCATTCTCTTTCACCGAATTGATCGTATCCATCAGTTCACTCCCTGTTTTGCCATCAAACAGGCGGGTAAACAGGATGGGTTGGTCAAAGGGTGGTTTCATCAGCACCGCTTTGCTTTCCACATAACCGTTCTGCTCGATGTAATGAATGACCTTCTGCACGAACGCGATCTGCTTTGCATTCAGCGATTCGTCGTTGATGAACTTGGAAAATGCCTGCATGGCAGCATCGTGGTCCAGCTTTGCCACTTTACGCACCAGCAGACCAAAGGGTGTATCCCGAAACTCCCGTGCATAGTCCTCTTTGCTGCCCAGCTCACAGGTAAAGATATGTTCCAGCTCGGTATAGTCGCCCCGGGAAAGCGGAATGTTCTGGGTCAGCTTGTGGATAGCCAGCGTATCGCTGCGGTGCTCCATGATGTAGCGGTTCACACGTTCCCGGTACTCGCCGAAATCGTAGCCGGAATCCAGCGTTTTTCCCTCGGTCTGTTCCAGTACCGGGTCGGCAAGGGCCGTGTAGACAGGCTTTTGCCCTTCTACACCGTCCACCAGAAACTTGATAAGCTCCCGCAGTTCCTGCCGCATTTCCTCAAAGCGGAGAAGATCATGCGAGGTCAAAAATTCGTCTGTCTGCACCTCCCGGATGAGGGCAGTTTTGTCTGCACCTGCGGGATGGTAGCCTTCCCTTCCAGCATTGCCGCCGTATTGCGCAGCTGTTTCTGGGCGCGGCTCAGCCCCGGCAGACCTTCCAGTTCGCAGAGCAACAAGCCATACACAAAGTTATCGAACCGCTTGGCGGCTTCATCTTTGTCGTCCAGCGAGATGAGCGGTGCCACCTCTTTCATCAGAGTACCCTTGTCCGTTTCGGTCAGGCTGACAAAGGCTTCCGGCTTCTGATAGTGTTCCACGGCCTGTCGGTGCAGCCGCACGGATACCAGCTCCGGGTTCAGCGCTCCCACTTCGGCACGGCAGGTCTCCGTTAAGATCTTGCGCCAGTTCTGGTAGTTTTCGTCCCCATAGGCTCCATCCTGCAGCGCGGCGGCGATCCGCACCTGCTTGCAGAAAATGCTCTCGGACAGGCTTTTGGTGTCCGCGCTCTCGTAGCCGTTGGGTTTCTGACGGAAAAATTCAAAGTTGCCGCAGTAGTCGAAGATCAGAAAACGCCGTTTGCCCGTATATTCGCCGTCGATGGCATCCACGCAGGCAAGGGATGGCAGAGCCGCGTACCACGGCCGATCATCTGCCAGAACTTCGTTTTGCTGCGCACTTTTTTGAAGAACACCAGATTCACGCACTCCGGCACATCGATGCCCGTGTCCATCATATCCACCGAGACCGCAATAAACGGCGGCTTGTCCGGCTGCTTGAAGTCGTCAATGATGGACTGTGCATAGGCGTCATCGCAGACCACCCGCTGGATGAATCCCGGGTACTGGGTCTCCAGCTGCGGGTAGAGCTTGCCAAAGCGTTCCCGGATAAACTCCGCGTGGCGCTTGTTCTGGGCAAAGATGATGGTCTTGCCGATGCGGTCACCACCCGCCGTCTGGATGCCGCGTTCCATCAGGTCTTGCAGCACCGTGTCCACGGTGTTGGCGTTGAAGATAAACTTATTCAGCTTTTCGGATGGGATAAAGGTGGGCAGGGTGTCGTCCTCGGCAAAATCGTCCTCGTAGCGGGCCTTATCCTCCGGTGAAAGCTGGTCGTAGTGGATGCCCTCTTCTGTGAATTTCGTCTTGACCTCGTAGTTGTAGTAAGGTACCAGCACATGGTCGGTGTAGACCGCCGTGTCGTAATCGTAAGCGTAGGTGGGGATGCCGTGCTCCATCTCGAAAAAGTCGTAGGTGTTGCGGTCTACATCGGTTTTCGGGGTGGCGGTCAGACCCACCAGAACGGCATCGAAATAATCAAAAATGGCGCGGTATTTCTTGAAAATGCTGCGGTGGCTCTCGTCCACGATGATAAGGTCAAAGTGGGCGGGCGAAAACAGCGGCACGCCGTCTTTGGTCTTGGCGTTGTCGATGGCGTTGAGCATGGTGGGATAGGTGGAAAACACGATGCGCGCGGCCTTATCGTCCTTGGAGGAGCACAGATTGCACAGCGACTGGTCCGGCAGATACTTTTTGAAGTCGTCCTTTGCCTGCTTGACCAGCGCAGTGCGGTCCGCCAGAAAGAGCGCGTTGGTCACATGACCGCCCCGGCTCAGCACATCGGTCAGGCTGGATGCTGTACGGGTCTTGCCCGTGCCAGTAGCCATGACCAGCAGATTGCGCCGGAAGCCCTGCGCGATGTGGGCGCAGACAGCCCGGATGGCGTTTTTCTGATAGTAGCGGTCGGTGATTTTATCGTCAATTTCGATGGTGTCCAGCGTTTTTTTCTCGGTGCGGCGGTTCATCAGTTTCTGTAAATCGTCCTTGCAGAACACCCCGCTCACAGCACGCTGCGGGCCGCTCTGCTCATCCCAGAAATAGGTGGTGTAGCCGTTGGTGGTAAACAGCATCGGACGGCGGCCAAACTTCTGCTCCAGACAGTCTGCATAAAGCTGAGCCTGCTTGCGCCCGATGTTGGGGTCTTTTGTGCTGCGCTTGGCTTCAATGACCGCCAGCGGCAAGCCGTCCTTGCCCATCAGCACATAGTCCGCATAGCCCTTCTGCCCCAGCACGCCGTTCATATTGTCCACTTCGTACTCGGTGCGCACATCGGCGTCCGGCCCGGTGAATTTCCAGCCCATGGCCTTGAGGTCGATGTCGATGATCTTCCGCCGCGTCTCGGCCTCGGTCAGGTCGGCGGCGGTGAAACTGCGGCTCTGCTGGTTCTGCTGTTTGCTGGCCGTGTACGCCGCCGAAAGACTCTCCACCTGCTTGCGCAACGCTTCCAGCTCGGCATCTTTCTGGGTCAGCAGGCTTTCCTGTTCCCGGATCTTCTTTTCGTCCAGCGTTACCTTTTCGTCGGGGATGGCTGTTTCATCAAAGGAGCGCTCCACATAGTCCGTGCCGTAGCAGTAATCCACCCACTGGATGAAATCGAACAGCCCCCGCAGGCTGAACACTGCATCCGCCGCCGACACACTATGCCCCGTATGTACCGCCAGATTGCCCGCCTTCACGATGCTGGGCAGCACGCTCCACACATTGCGGTCCACTGCGAACCGGAAGCTCGGCTCATGCAGCAGGGATTGCAGGTTGTCCTTGTAGGGCATCGTGATGGTTTTGTCTGCCGCATACACCCACTTCACCGCCAGCTCCAACGCCTTCCGGCACCCCACCGCGCACATTGCCGGGGAGGTGGAGAACACTTTCTCGGCCTCGATGGCGGCAGAGGCAAAGAGGGAATATTCAGGTTTGGTGGCAAGATAGGAGAAGTTGGACATGGGGAGGGCTCCTTTCAATAGTAAATCGAGCACTTAATTAAAGACTTCATCCAGCATTTCTGACACTTCTGCATCAGTTGCGGTCATTTTTTCTATCTCGGAACGAACCCGTTCGGTTATATCCTTACTATCTTCCATTGTTTGAGGCTGTCCTCCCAACTGTTGCGATTTCACCAGATTCATCGAAAAAATGTCGTGATTTGTTTGAATATGAATTTGACTTTCCAGTGGCTTTTTCTTGTCATCTGAAACTTCTCCATATGTAAAAAGATTTCTCCGAATTCTCTTCACAGTGCGGTTCCATTGAAACACTGTCTGTGAACCAGCCTCATGACTTAACACAATCAAATGCCTCGCTGAATTTTCCTGCAACCACTCCATAATCAATTTCCACCACTTCTTGTCCGTAGAACCAACAGACATTCCATAAATGCAAACAATTGTGCTGTTCTTTATTAGTTTTGTTGCACGTTCATCATAGTTCATCCGAATAATTTGATTTTGTACAGGCTTAATTATTCCCTCAATAACATCCAAATTTTCAGCGAAAGCCTTATTTGCGATTTGTGTCTCATCATTGACACCCATTATGAGATCATCTATATACCCATGGACATGAACAAGCTCGCTAATATATCCGCCACTGAATTTACAGCCACCGGCTTTCTCCTTAACCGCATTGAAACACTTATCTAAGCAATTGGTATAATTAAACGTCACAAAGTTAAAATAGACATCGTTTCTATCAATAACTCTTCTGAGCACCTCTGCGTCAGCAGGCCGAATCTTATAATATGTACTGAATGCCTTACTCATTCCCTCAACTGCATTGTCCAGTTTTGATTCATCAAACCGCTGTTCTTCATTTCTTATATAACTTATAAAAGAGTTGACAAAATTTTCAAACAGTTCCAAGTACACCGCTGTATCATTGAGCTCGCTTGAATATTTGCCAAATGCATTTTCAAAGTCGGACCACGTTTCTGATTTCAACTGAATAGCGGACTTAAAGTTCCTGAGATTCTCGTCATCTTTTTGTGTTTCAGCACAATACACTCTATAAAAATCAGAATAGGCCGTTTTTAGCCCAATTCCTAAATCGAAACCATTTCCGATAAGAAAAGTCACCTGCATGAACGTCCCTCGCAATACACGTTTTTTATATCATATCACCGAAATCTCAAAAAGTTAATATGCTGGATTCTTTCGTCTTGATTTTTCGAGATTTGCGCAGAAACTTCTTCCGTCACGGCTGCACCGTGCCACCTCCCTCAAGGAGGGAGGCTTTTGCCTTGCGGTCACGTTAAGGCTCCCTCTTTGAGGGGCTGGCGCCGTCAGGCGACTGGGGGAGTTACCCAAAATATTCCTGCATCAGCGCCTTTTTCATCAGTTCCAGCTTTTCAAGGCTCTGCTGTACGGTCTGCTTCTGCTGGTCTACACGCTCCACAAAGGCAGCAAAGCGATTTTGGAGGGAAAGCGGCGGTACAATAACATTTAGTTCACTTAAAATTTTAAGATTGATATTTTTCTGTGCAACTTGAGGTGCTTGTTCATCCAAAATCTTTTGAAAAAATGAAAACCAGTAGTGGATGAAAAGCTCATTCGTCATGTTTCTGGAAATAAAACCAACAACACTATCTGGAAAGCACGCATCAAAAGTCAAAATACTTGTCTGTGCTATATTTGCCGCAATGGTGATGCATAGCGTCCCCTTAGGCCACATTTTGCTTTGAGCAAGTCCTTTTTCGGAATAGGTACTGTTAAACGATGTGATATATGTCTTAGCATTGGCAACTTCGCCTGTTTGAATTAACGGATATGGCCCGCCAAGTAACTCAGGAGAATTTCTTGGACGCGCTTTAGATACTCCTCGATTAAGCTCCCCTAACTCCGATAAAGGCTTTATTTCCCAATCCATAGTATTCTTTACTGGGTCTCCAAACATCTCCACAAACCTTGCCTTTACCAGCTCGTCCAGCTTGGCAAGTTGCTGCCTACGAAGAAAAATTAGCTTTGATGCCTTATCCAGCACTTTTACAATTTGCATTTGGTGTTCAAGCTCAGGGAGTTTTATATCCAGTTGACTAACCTGTTTGAGATAAATTCCTTTCTGTGCTACACCACGAGCTTCTTTTTCTAAAAACGGCCGCATATTTTGGAGTTGATACATCAGATAACGATTGTTTACAACTTCTCGCTCGGGCTTGATTACTGCAACACTTCGTTGCAAACAAATGCCCTTCAATTCTTCCGGAACAATTGCAACTCGGCCAATCGTTCTACAATCGTCATTAGCAAATCGCCTTCGCTAACGGTTGTTCGCTTATTTTCTGCGATGTAGTCACTATGTGAAAGAAATCGTGGCGAATCCAATGTAATAAAGTCATCATCGATATTTTTAGAGCTCAGCATCAGGTACTCGCTCTGTTCAACACCCGATGGCGGGTTATGACTACCATCTGTAATCTGAATGCAAACCTCTCCCAACTTCGCCATCACACCATCTCCTCCAGCTCTGCTAGACCCTTGGTGATCTCCATTTCCAGCTCATGCAGGTCGGCAAGGATCTCCGTGGTCGAGGGATACTCCACCGGCACATACTCCGTCTCTTTGTACTTATTGATGGACAAATCGTACCCATTGGCGGCAATTTCTTCTTTGGGCACAAAGAAACTCTGCTCGGTGCGCTTGCGGTCAGTTTCGGCATCAAGGCTGTGGAACCGGGCGATGATGTCCGGGATGTCGTTTTCCTTCACCTCGGTGCGCTTGTCGTCCAGCGAGAGGCCGTCGGCTTTCATATCGTAGAACCACACCCTGTCGGTGCCGCCCGCGCCGGTCTTGGTGAACACCAGCACCGCCGTGGACACGCCTGCGTAGGGCTTGAACACGCCGGAGGGCATGGAAATGACCGCCCGCAGCTGGTGGTTTTCAATCAGTTCTTTTCGGATGCTCTGGTGCGCCTTGCTGGAACCGAACAGCACGCCGTCCGGCACGATGCAGGCGCAGCGTCCGCCGGTTTTGAGCATCCGCAGGAAGAGCGCAAGGAACAGAAGTTCCGTCTTTTTGGTGTTGGTGACGGCTTTCAGGTCATCGCTGATGCTCTCGGCATCCACAGTGCCTTGAACGGCGGGTTCGCAAGGCAAACGGTATACTTGCTGCAAATGGAGTTTTGCTTCGACACGCTGTCCTTGTAGTCGATTTCCGGGTTCGTGATGGAGTGGAGCATCAGGTTCATGGCCGAAATGCGCAGCATGGTGCGGTCCGTGTCAAAGCCGGTGAACATCGGGCCGGCAAAATGCTGCCACTGCTCCGGGGTCATGCTGTCCTCGTAGTGGGCGCGGAGGTACTGCGCACTGGACACCAGAAAGCCCGCCGTGCCGCAGGCGGGGTCGCAGATGAAGTCGTCCGGCGTGGGCTGCACCAGCTCCACCATCATGTCACGGATGTGCTTGGGCGTGCGGAACTGGCCGTTCTGCCTGCGGTTGCCAGCTTGCCCAGCATATACTCGTACAGGTCGCCCTGCATATCAAGGTCGGCAATGTCGTGGGTGTAAAGATCTTCCAGCCCGGTGATGATCTTTTGCAGCACCTGCGGCGTGGGAATCAGGAACATGGCATCGTCCATGTACCGCGCAAAGGCGGTGTTGCCCTCGTCCGGGCGGGTGGGGTCGTCTGCGATCTCCACCAGCTCGCCGTTTGCGTCAAAGTCCGGCAGACGGCCATATTTCATCTTTTTGATGGCAGGGAACACCCGCTGCTGCATGGTCAGGAAAATTTCGCGGGAATCTTTATCCTTGAAGCGGCTCCACCGCATAGACTGTCCTGCTTCGCTGGCCGGGAAGATGTGCTCCATCTTTTCGCCTGCCATGTTTTCAAAATCTTCGGTGGCAAGCTCTTTCTCGTCCAGTGACCGGATGAACATGAGATAGGTCAGCTGTTCAATGACGGTCAGCGGATTGGTGATGCCGCCTGCCCAGATGTCCGTCCAGATCTTGTCTACCTTATTTTTAATGGCTCCTGTTACCATGCGTTCCTCCTGAATGTTTGCCAATCGCAAACGCTTTGCATCTCGAATTTTTGGTGATAATATCACAATTTTATTATAGCAGTGTACGATTATATTTTCAATGTAGCGCGTTTAGCAGAAGTGCTTTCTTGATTGCAAGGCAAAAAGTTAGTGGAACGTTAAAACAGCAATTTGCGATATGCAATTCAACGCTGTTGCTGTTACATGAAGAAGTTGAATTGCTATAAAACGGTAAAGTGAATTTTATCTGCTTTGCCGTTTTTTCTTCACATCTGGACTCCAACATGCCTTTGTGCTATTCAGCGATTCCATCGCGCAGCCTGTGCTCTGCTTACCAACTGATGATCTCCGGCGGTGATGTGAAAGCCGTACAGGGAACAACACTTGTGCAGGCTGTCCCGATTGAAGCAGAACCGACCATCTCCGTGTCGGCACTGTTGGAACTTCTGAAGGACGCAGACCCTGCCGTAAAAGCACAGCTCCGCCTGGCTTTGCTGACCTGAATTGCAAAAAATAGCACGAATTGCAGAGTAATTCACAGACTTACTCCATCTGACACGAAAAATGCGGACCGTGCAGAGACCGTGCAAATGGCGTATAAAAAGAAAATCCCACGAGGAATCTTACGATTCTTCGTGGGATTTTGGTGCGCTCGAGGGAACTCGAATCCCTGGCCCTCTGATTAAAAGAATCCAAGGTGCATCATTCGTCAAATTTCAAAAGTTCGAAGAAGCATTATTTTTATCGCATCATCGCAAAACACGCCTTTGCACACACCGCATTGTTTGCATACAGTGTAATACTTTGCAACCGTTATCCAGCTATTCAGGTGTGCAAAAAGTGTGCAAAAATGTGCAGACGGGCAAAACAAAGCCCAATGGACAAATCAACCACCGGTTTTATGGCAGGGTTTAGGACATCCGAACAGACACCGTTTGATATAGAAATGAGGTTCACCATGAACAAACTACTTTCCTGCCGCTTCAATATGGACACCAACCGGGTGGAAGCCCGGTTCGAGGATGGCACCACTCTTGCCATCGACTGCATCGCCGTCGAGGATGAGTGTGGCAACACCCCGGCACAGCGGGCAGAGCTGGACTGGCTGCTGTATAATAAGCCCTTGGAGTACGCTCAGCTTGTGCTGGGAGGAGAGATGGAGCACTATCTCTCGCTGGGATGCGACCACGGCAGGCTGGAAGATTAAGTCCCTATAAAGAACACGGTGCCCACCGACCTATGGTTTGCCATAAGCTGGTAGCATCGCTTCTTATCCATAAGCAACTCGCTCTTTTCGGCTAACGCTTTTTTGTAAATGTTTCCCTTGCAGAATCTCGCCAGATTCTCTATAATAAGAAAGAGCTTTATAAATCTTCTTTCAAATGTTGAATCTGCTCTTGGAGGTGAGTGAGCCCATGACCGGCAGCGGCGCAAATAACCGTGATGTTAAAAAAATCAACCGCATCCGAACGATTCGCAGCATTTTTTCCTGCGACCGAATCTCGCAGCCGGAGCTTGCGGCAAAAGTCAACAACAGCTGGCCGACCGTATTGCAGAATGTCAAAGAACTGATAGCGATGGGACTGGTGCAGGAGGTCGGCACCTTTGAATCTACCGGTGGGCGCAAGGCGAGAGCATTTGCTCCCGTGCGGAATGCCAGACTTGCGGTCGGACTGGAGATCACCCAGAATCATGTCGGAGCAGTTCTGGTCGATCTGTCCGGTAACCTTCTCCACTATGAGCGTAAAAAGCGTCTTTATGAGCGGTCGGACACCTATGCGGAAATGCTTGCCGGAATCGTGCAGGGGCTGATTGAAAAAGAGGGCTGCCCGGTCGAAAAAATCTTGGGCGTCGGCATTTCGCTGCCCGGTATTCTGGACAAAGAGGGGCAGACATTGGTTTACTCTCATGCCTTGGGTCTGCGGAATGTTCCTACCGAAGAATTCAGCCGTTACATCCCATTCTCCTGCCGGTTCATCAACGACGCGAACGCTGCCGGACTTGCTGAAGTGCGCGACCTCGAATCTCCCCGCAGCCTTGTCTACCTTTCTCTGAGCAACAGTGTCGGCGGTGCGATTCTGACCGGTGGAGCGCTCTATGGCGGCGACCATCTTCGTGCCGGAGAGTTCGGGCACAACACGCTCGTTCCCGATGGCCGCCCCTGCTACTGCGGAAAAAAGGGCTGTCTGGATGCCTATTGCTCTGCAAAAGTCCTCTCCCAGCTGACCGACGGAAATCTTGCACTATTCTTTGACGGGTTGCGCTCCGGCAATGCAGCTTTGCAAACGGCATGGAATGAATACCTTTCTTACCTTGCTGTAGCAGTCAATAATCTGCGCATGACCTTCGACTGTGATGTAATTGTTGGCGGCTACGTTGGCGGCTTTCTGGCAGAGTTTGGCGAACCGCTCCGGGAAATGCTGGTCGAGCGTAATACGTTTGAGCCGGACAGTTCCTACCTGAAGTTCAGCCGCTATAGGCTGGAAGCCTCTGCGCTGGGAGCCGCTCTGCTCCATATCGAAGCCTTTATTCAGAACCTATAAACCTTCCCATCGAGGACGGCACCTGCCGTCCTCGTTTTTTTGCACAATTCCGCCGCTTTTTCCTTGTGCAGTTCTCCGAATCCGCGAAAAAGGGCTTGACTTTGGTTGTGCGGTGTGTTAATTTGTAGTCACATTCATAAACACTTTATAAAAGTTAATAAACAAATAAAAACGGAGGTCATCTTATGAAAGGCACAATGAAAGTTGCAGTCATGAACGGCATCGGCAAGATGGGCTACACCACCCGCCCGATCCCCACACCCAAAGAGGACGAAGTTCTTGTCAAGCTGGAATACGTTGGCATCTGCGGCAGCGATATGCACTACTATGAAACGGGTGCGATCGGCAATTATGTGGTCAAGCCACCGTTCGTGCTGGGCCACGAGCCGGGCGGCACAGTCGTGGAAGTTGGCAGTGCTGTCAAGCATCTGAAAGTCGGCGACCGCGTTGCGCTGGAGCCGGGCAAGACCTGCGGTCACTGCAAGTTCTGCCGTGAGGGCAAATACAACCTCTGCCCGGATGTCGTGTTCTTCGCTACCCCGCCGGTAGACGGTGTTTTTCAGGAGTATGTGGCACATGAAGCAAACCTCTGCTTCAAGCTACCGGACAACGTAAGCACCATGGAAGGTGCGCTGATCGAGCCTCTGGCCGTTGGTTTCCACGCCGCCAATCAGGCGGTGCTCATGCCGGTCAGACTGCGGTGGTCATGGGTGCAGGCTGCATTGGTCTGGTCTCCATGATGGCGCTGAAAGCCGAGGGTGTTTCCCGTGTTTACGTTGTAGATATCATGCAGAAGCGTCTGGATAAGGCTCTTGAACTGGGTGCAGACGGTGTGATCAACAGCCGCGAAAAGGATGCTGTCCAGACGATTCTCGACCTGACCGATGGTCTGGGCTGCGACCTCGTTATCGAGACTGCTGGTACAGAAATCACTACCCGCCAGGCCATTGAGATGGCGCAGAAGGGCGCAAACATCGTTCTGGTTGGTTACTCCAAATCCGGCGAGATGACCCTGCCTATGAGCCTTGCACTGGACAAGGAACTGACCTTCAAGACCGTGTTCCGTTATCGCCACATTTACCCCATGGCGATCGATGCCGTTGCTTCCGGCAAAATCAATCTGAAGGGTATTGTGACCAACATCTTTGACTTTGACGACATCCAGAATGCCATGGACAAGAGCATTTCGGACAAGGCCAACATCGTCAAAGCAGTGGTGAAGATTGCGGAGGAAACGAAGGTATGAGCTTTCCGCAGGTTCTGACCGGTGTGGCGCACATTGGCATCCCAACAAATGATCTCGACAAGACCATTGCATTTTACAAGAAGCTGGGGTTTGTTTCTGCGCTGGAAACGGTGAACAAAGCCGCCGGGGAGCGCGTTGCGTTTCTTCAGCTTGGCGATCTGATGATCGAAACCTATGAAAACCATCGTGCGGCGGAAAAGGCCGGAGCAATCGACCATGTAGCTCTGGCAACGACCGATATCGAAGCCGCCTTTGCTGCGGCAAAAGAGGCAGGGATGCACCTGCTGCATTCCAGCATCCAGTCACTGCCGTTCTGGGAAAACGGTGTTCGCTTTTTCATGGTCGAAGGCCCGAATAAAGAGAGAATAGAGTTCTGCCAGAAATTATAAGCATCGCGTCAAGAGGAGAAAGGAGCGCGCCGTATGAGTTACGCAGCAGAGCCGAAACAGCAGGATACGAACATCAAAGTCCCTCTGATCAGTAAAATCGCTTACGGCATGGGCGATGTGGGCTGCAACTTCAGCTGGATGTTCGTTGGCAACTTCTTGATGATTTTTTACACCGATGTCTGCGGCATCAGCATGGCGGCAGTGTCCCTCCTGATGCTGGTCTCCCGCTTCTGGGATGCCATCAATGACCCCGTGATCGGTTCGCTGAGCGACCGCACCCGTTCCCGCTGGGGACGCTACCGTCCATGGCTGCTGTTCGGCGCACCGGCAACTGCTGTGGTGCTCGTGCTGACGTTCTGGGCGCACCCCACATGGTCAGACAGTGCTAAGAGCCTGTATATGTACATTACTTACTGTGTACTGGTTCTGGGCTATACTTGCGTGAACATCCCTTATGGTACGCTCTGCGGCACCCTGACCCAGAACATCGAGGAGCGTGCGAAAATCAACACCTCCCGCTCCGTCTGTGCCATGATCGCCATCAATATCATCAACATCATCACCCTGCCTTTGATCTCTGCTTTTGGCGGTGATAATGCAGCACGGGGATATCTTCTGGTGACCGTCCTTTACGGCGGTATCTTCACCCTCTGTCACTGGTTCTGTTTTGCCAAAACCAAAGAGGTCGTCCAGCCCCCGGAGCGGAAAAAAGTCTCACTGAAAAAGCAGTTGGATGCAGCACTTCAGAACAAGCCCTACCTGATTGCACTGGCGGGTCAGTTCCTGTTCGGTGTGACGCTGTATGGCCGCAATGCCGACCTGCTCTATTACTTCAAATATGTGGAAGGCAACGAGAATCTGTTTACCATCTACTCGATGATCCTGATCGTTCCCTCCATTCTGGGTGCTGCGGCATTCCCCTTCGTGTTTGAAAAGCTGGGCAACAAAGGGCACACCGCTTCCCTTTTCGCTGCCGGAACCGGCGTTTCCCTGATTGCGCTCTATTTCTTCAGTGCAGTTTCTTCTCCCATTCCGTTCTATACATTCGCTGCACTGTCCCAGTTCTTCTTCTGCGGATTCAATACCGCCATCTATGCCATCGTTCCCGACTGCGTGGAGTATGGCGAGTGGAAAACCGGTGTCCGCAACGATGGTTTCCAGTACGCATTCGTTTCACTGGGGAACAAGCTGGGCATGGCGATTGGCACCTCTGCGCTGGCTGGTGTGCTGAGTACATTGAGTTTTGCCCCCAATCAGGTGCAGAATGCTGCCGTGCAGAATGCGATGCACTATGCATTCTCGCTGCTTCCCGGTGTGCTGTGCTGATAACAGCGATTGTCCTGTTCTTCTACCGAATCAGTAAGCGTTCGTATAACCAGATTATGTCCGAACTGAACGCTAAAAAAACAGGTTGAGGTGATACCATGTTTGATGTTGTAGCTTTGGGAGAAAGCCTGATCGACTTTACCCCGAACGGAACCAATGCACAGGGCATCGAATTGTTTGCCCGGAATCCCGGCGGTGCACCCGCCAATGTCCTTGCCATGAATGCCCGTCTGGGCGGCAAAACAGCATTCATCGGAAAAGTCGGCAAAGACGGATTTGGCGATTTTCTCCGCCAGACCCTTGTGGAAAGCAGCATTGATGTGTCCGGTCTGGTGATTGACGAAAAGATTCCCACGACCCTTGCCTTCGTACAGCTTGACAGCAAGGGAGACCGCTCCTTTACCTTTTACCGGAACCCCGGTGCCGATGTGATGCTGACTTCGGCAGAAGTCAACAGGAATCTGATTGACGATGCTGCCATCTTCCATTTCGGCTCTGTCTCTCTGACCTCCGACCCAAGCCGCACCGCCACGTTGGAAGCTGCGCGGTATGCACGGCAGCAGGGCAAGCTGGTCAGCTTTGACCCCAATTACCGTCCGCTTCTGTGGGAGCACCCGGCAGATGCCGTTGTCCAGATGCAGGAAGGTGTCAAGCTGGCGGATCTTCTGAAAGTTTCCGAGGAAGAAATGCAGCTTATCACAAACGAAAGCGACCTTGCCCGCGGCTCACAAGCCCTGCTCGAAATGGGGCCATCTCTTGTGCTGGTATCGCTGGGTGCAAAGGGTGCTTATTACCGGAACGCTGTGAGCGCAGGGCATCTTCCCACCTATGATGTGCCTACCGTGGACACGACGGGTGCAGGCGATGCTTTCATGGGCGCAATTCACTACCAGCTCCGGAGAAAAGCTGCGGAGGATTTGCGTACCCTCCCTGCATTTGAGCTTGAAGAAATCGTCCGCTTCGGCAATGCAGCGGGCAGTCTGACCACGACAAAGGGCGGCGCAATCCCTGCAATGCCCTCCATGGTGGAAATTCAGAACTGCATTGCCTCTATCCCACTGATGTAAAAGAAAGGATACCCTATGACAAAATTACAGATCAGAATGCGGCAGGTCGATCAGGTCAAGGACTTTGTAGATTTGCTGTCCAAATATCCCTATGAGATGGACTTAGTCTCCGGGCGATATACCATTGATGCCAAATCCCTGCTTGGCATTTACAGTCTCGACCTGAGCAATCCGCTTACCCTTGTGATTTATTCCGATTCCTGCGAAGAACTGCTGACACAGCTCCATGCGCTGCTCCCAGATTGCATCGTCTGATTTTCTACGCTTTTCTCCTTCTTCCATTTGCACCGTTCAATTCTGGTTCTCCTTCACCAGAATCGGGCGGTGTTTTGATTTGTATAAGTCCTACTATCACCGCTTTACCACAATAAATTTTGCAAAACCATCTTGACGCGCTCCGCAATCCATGATACCCTTTATCGCAAATCCCACCAATTTTGTAGAAAAGTACAGAACGGCGAGGATTTATTCCCCATGAAGATTTTTACCGCCCCGCAACACACTCGATTCATTTTGCCGCCGTTTCACCCGACAAAATCATCGCTGCGCTGCGTGGGCGGTATTTTTCTTTTTCACAAATAAAATCTTATGTAGTTGTTCAATCTTCCAAAATTTGTTTTTGGTTGTTGACCACACAACCGCAAAGTGTTATTCTTGTGCTTGAAAGAAGCAGAACGTAGTGTCCGCACTGCGTCCGGCTTTCTTCATACTGTACCTTGAATCTTACATAAGCCGTCTGAACGAGATACTGCGCCATGACCTCACACTTTCTGTGGGCGAGCCGGACAACGCCGCTGCAAAACAGGGGCAGGAACTGCGTTCGGTGTGAACGGTGACCATGAGCAGGGGCTTTGCCTTTTCACACGTTGCTCTGCAAAATTTTCAACGTGCATTGCGGTTCGACTTCTGAAATTTTCAGTGTTGCACGGAAAGGGCGAAAGCAAGTATCGACCTGTGGCCACAAATTTTCAATGCTTGAAAAATTGCTGTCCACTCAGTCATCCTTGTTGGGGAGTGCCTTCCCCAAACCCTGCTCTAGCTTCGCACCGTTGGTGCGAAAGCGGCGTGTCGTTTTACATAGCCTCTCCATCCCGGAGCGGGCATTTATCATTTTCACAGGAGGTCGAATATGACTGAAATGAAAAGTCCGAACGTACACGCAAAGAAGAACCGCAATGACACGCCGCGAAAACGAAAGACACACATCATCAAAGTCAGGGTGACCGCAGAAGAAAAACTGCGGATCGCATACGCCTGCAAAGAACTCCACCTCACCCAATCCGAACTCGTCCGCCGCGTCCTGTACGGCGTAAACGTCAAGCACACCGTTGTGGTGGCGCAGGGCGGCGAGGATGCACTGGCGGCGCTTGCTGCCTTGTCTGCCCAGTGCAGCAAGGTAGGCAGCAACCTCAACCAGCTTGCACGGCACTTCAACTCCGGCGGCAAAGACACCGAGCAGCTCCGGGCGCAAATTCTGGAGGAACTGTCCGCACTCACGAACTTTCGGCTGAAAGCCGAAGAAACGGTTGGTGAACTGTATGGCAACCATCAAGCATTTGACCTCGAAAAACTCTAACTATGCCGCCGCCGAAAGCTATCTCACCTTTCAGCACAACGAGTACACCGGCCTGCCCATTCTGGACGAGAAGGGCAGACCCAAGCTGCGGGATTCGTACCTGCTCGACACCCTTGAGTGCGGCGAATCTTCGTTTGCTATGGCCTGCCTGATTGCCAATCGCAAGTACGGCAAGAACGGCGGGCGGGAGGACGTGAAGACCCACCATTATATCATCAGCTTCGACCCGAAGGACGCAGTAGAGAACGACCTGACCATGGAGCGGGCGCAAGCCCTTGGCTTGCAGTTCTGCAAGGACAACCTCCCCGGTCATCCCGCCATCGTCTGCACCCACCCGGACGGTCACAACAGTGCCGGGAACATCCACGTCCACATCGTCATCGGCAGCTTGCGTGTCCGCACCGTGGAACGGCAGCCCTTCATGGACAAGCCGTGCGACTGGGAAGCGGGCAAGAAGCACCGCTGCACCTCTGCCATGCTCCGGCACCTCCGTGTCGCTGTCATGGAAATGTGCGAGCAAGCCGATCTGAACCAGATCAATTTGCTGGAAGCTCAAGGCGACCATGTTTCGGAGCGCGAGTATTGGGCGCAGCGGCGCGGACAACGCCGCCTCGACCATGCCAACGCCAAACTTGCCGCCGAAGGGCAGCAGCCCACCCAGACCGTCTATCAGACCGAGCTGGACAAGCTGCGAAAGCAGATCTACGCTGTGCTGAACAAGACCACCACCTTCGAGGAATTTTCTGCATTGCTCATGCAGGAACACGGCATCGCGTGAAAGAGAGCCGAGGTCGGTTGAGCTACTGCCCGCCCGGCCGGACAAAGTTCATCACCGCCAAGAAACTGAGCAAAAAGCTGGAAAAAGAGCAGGTGCTGACCGCCCTCTCCCAGAACATCCAGCTCACACCGACAATCAAGCCCAGCGGCGAACAGAAGCCGGATAAGATCAGGAAACTGGTTGACATTCAGGCGAACGTTGCTGCGGGCAAGGGCATCGGCTATGAGCGTTGGGCGAAAAAGTTTAACCTCAAACGCTGGTCGCAGACCCTGTGTCTCCTGCAGGAGAAGAAGCTGCTCAGCGAAGATGCCCTGCACCAGCGCATTGCCGAACTGCAAACGCAGCACGACGATGCACTGGCGGTGGTCAAAGACATGGATGCCCGCATGGTCTCCCTCAAGGAGCTGCGCGGGCATCTTGTGGTCTATCGGCAGTACAAGCCCCTTGCACAGAGGCTCCAGACTGTGCGGAATCCCGCCAAGTTCAAGGAGCAGCATCGTGCAGAGTTTGCTGTGTACGAGGCCGCTTGCGCCTATTTCAAGGCCAACGGCTCAGGACGCTGCCGGACCTCAAAAAGCTGGATGCCGAATATCAGACCCTTTCCTCGGAGAAAAACGGGTTCTATACCCGCTACAAGAAAGCGCAGATCGAACTGCGTGAACTCCGCACCGCACAACAGAACGTGGAAGCCTTCTTCCGCAAGGAAGAGCGCGGCCACGCCGTACCGCAGCAGGAGGTCAAATGAACAACACTCTGACGGATCGATGTGTGAATAAACCCAACCTCACCCACGCCCCTCACCGGGCTTCGTCCTTTCGCCTGTACCCCGCCCATTGGGACGGAGGGTAGCACCTCCGTCTTTTCGGACGTAAAGAACGCCATCTCGACCCGGCAGGCAGCGGAGCTATACGGCTTCGCCGTAAACCGGAACGGTATGATGTGCTGCCCCTTCCACGGGGATAAACACCCCAGCATGAAGGTGGACAGCCGTTTCCACTGTTTCGCCTGTCAGGCGGATGGCGATGTGATCGATTTTGTCGGCAGACTTTTTCAACTTTCTCCCTATAAGGCTGTGGAAAAGTTGAAGGAGGACTTCGGCATGGCTCTTGCCGACGGCAAGGTGCGGCTTGCTCCCCGCAGACCGCCCACCGTCCGGCAGCAGCTGCTGGACTATTACCGCTGTCTGCAGCGTTGGCGGGTCCGATACGCACCGCAGTCACCCACAGAAGAACTTCACCCCTGCTTTCTTGAAGCGATAAAGAACCTTGACATCGTTGAATATTATCTGGACTGTTCGGTGCTCCCGGACCCGCAGACCGAAAACGAGCTACGGAAGTATTGGGAGGGATTGCATGAGCGACTGGAAAAAGAGGAACGAAGATTGGCGTGATGAGGACGAACTGGAAGAAGAGGAAGAATGCGAATGCCCTTGGGTAGACAGTAAGGGCAAAGTGCGTGAAACCGCTTACTGCCAGTACCTTTTAGAGAAACACCCCATGATGTGCCTGAAACAGAAGATGTTCGACCAGAACGGCGAGGTAGACGAGGATGCACTGCTCTACGAAGTCCACAGCGACCTCCGTGACTTTGTGCTCGACAACCTTGCAAGAAGGAAAAGCAGGTTCTGGACGCACTCCGCATCGAAACCTATACCCCTGAATGGAAACCCCAGCTTGACCGCATCCATCTCCAGAACGGAACCTACTTTCTGGATGAGCGGGGCTTTGTGCCGGAAAAGGAACTCTGCCTGAACCGGCTCCCCGTGGAATACCAGCCCGATGCCCCCGCACCGACCAAGTGGCTGGAATTTCTGGACGGTCTGCTGATCCCGGAGGACATTCTGACCTTGCAGGAATATCTCGGCTATCTTCTGATCCCGTCTACCAAGGCGCAGAAGATGCTGGTCATGACCGGCAAGGGTGGCGAAGGAAAATCCCGCATCGGCTTGCTGCTGAAGAAGCTGTTCGGGGAAGCCTCTCACTCCGAATCCATCCTCCGCATCGAAACGAACCGCTTTGCCAGTGCAAATCTGGAGTACAAGCTGGTCATGGTCGATGACGACCTGAACATGGTGGCTTTGCCCGAAACACGGAACATCAATCCATCGTTACCGCCGAGGACCGTTTGTGCATTGAGCGAAAGAATAAGCAGGCTGTCCAAGGTCTGCTGTACGTTCGTTTCATCTGCTTCGGCAATGGCAACCTTGTGGCTGCTCACGATGACAGCGACGGCTTCTGGCGCAGACAGATCCTCATCACGGTGAAAGACCGTGACCCTGCCCGGGTGGATAACCCGTTCCTCATCGAAGAGCTGTCTGAGGAGCGTCCCGGCATCCTGCTGTGGATGCTGGAGGGGTTACACCGTCTGCTGGCGAACCGCTATCAGTTCACCATCAGCGAGCGCTCCATCCAGAACCTTGAAGCAGCCATGGCGGACAGCGACAACCTGACCCAGTTCATGCAGGCAACGGCGTATGTCCGCTTCAAGCCCGACACCGAGGAACGCTCCACCTATCTCTACCGCGCCTACACCAAGTGGTGCGAGGATAATCTGGAATCACCCGTTCCGCAAAAGAAGTTCAGCCAGTTCCTGCTGAAAAATGCAGGGAAGTATGGCCTGACCTTTTCCAAGCACATCGAGGGAAAGTATCGCGGCTTCCGGGGCGTATGCGTCCACCCCGCCTTTGCTGCGGCATAAAACACACGAAAAGTGAAATTCTCCCGCCCCACGCGCCCCAAAGCATTTGTTTTTACCTGTTATCGTTGTTTTCTTCGGGCGCGTGTCCGCTCCTTCCGGGCGGATGCAGGGCGGCAACACGCCTTCGGGGCGGGAAAGAAACCCAGATGCGCCCCAAGAGGGCGCGTGCATCCCAGCCATGCGCCCTATAAATCAACACAGGAAGGTACTTTTGTGCGGTTTGGGGCGCGTGGGGCGCGTAAATTCAAGTTCTCGCACTTTTTTGGGCTGCTGCTTCGGGTCAGGAGCGGCAGGCCCTTACATATTAGCCAGCCCACAAGGGTGCAGCTCAACCGGAGCTGCACCGGGTCTGGAGAAGTGCAAAGGAGACATGCCTATGACGAATGTCCGCAAAAATTCCACCAAACTGACCCGTGAGGACTTGAAAATCGCGCCCGAATCCCCTACAATGAAATTGTCCGAAACCCCTGCCGTAGAACCTTCTGACCAGACCAGCAAAACCGTCCGACACGCCCCGCTCGTTTACCGGGTGGAGGAGATCGCCCAACTGTTGGCGATCTCCAACCGTGCTGCGTACAATCTGTGCAACACCACGAAAGACTTCAAGGTGATTCGCCTCGGTACCAGCATCCGGGTAAGCAAGCAGAGCTTTGACGATTGGTTTGCAGCGGTCTGAGGGAGGGAACATCTATGGCATCTATTCTCAGGCGCGGAGATTCCTACTCCGTTCGTTTCAAATACAAAGACCATGCTGGCCGGATCTGTGAAGGCTGGGAGAGCTTCAAAACCAAGAAGGAAGCGCAAGACCGCAAGATCTCGGTAGAGAAAGAACTCTTGGACGGTACGTTCCTCATACCCGATGCAATGACGGTAGCGGAAATGCTGTACAAGTGGCTCCCCATCCAGTCCAGCAAGCACAAGTGGGCACCCAAAACCTACACCCACACGGTAGCCATGATCCAGAATCTTGTCGTGCCCTATCTTGGCAAGAAACAGATTCAGAAGGTTCAGACGTATGACCTCGAACAGTTTTACGCCACGCTGAGCCGGACACCGCGCGGACTGTATAAGCAGGGTGTCAAGCAAACGCTCACCGACAAACAGAAGCGGCAGTTTCTTACGGGTGCTTCCATCCGGGAAGTCCACGCCATGCTCAAGACTGCTTTTTCCTATGCCGTTGAGTGGGGTCTGCTCCTCAAGTCACCGATTCCGAGAGAAGCCCCGAAATCGACCTCGGAAGAACGTGCCATCTGGGACGAAAAGACCATGCTTGCTGCGTTGCAGACCATGACCGACCCTACGCTCCACCTTGCTGTTCATCTGAGCATGATTCTCTCGCTGCGTGTCGGAGAGATCCTTGGCTTGCAGCCGGGAGACATCGACTTCGATGCAGCGGATGGACGGGGGACCATCACGGTCGGCAGGAGCTTACAGCGCACCGAAAAGGCTGCACTGGAAAAGACCGACCCGAATCAGATCTACCACATCTTCCCCGACCAGCGTGAGGGCAGCAGCTCCGCACTGGTGCTGAAGAAGCCGAAAACCAAGAAATCCAGCCGCACCCTTTATCTGACGAGACCCTTGAAAGAGGAACTGCTGGCTTGGCTGGAAAAGCTCCGTCAGGACGAGCTTGCCATGGATGGCAGATATCGCAACTGTGGCCAGCTCTTCCGCCTGCCCAACGGTATGCCTGTTGCCCCGGAAGCCCTTTCTAAATGGTACCGCACTTGGCGTGCAGAGCACCCGGAGTTTGAGAAGATCGTGTTCCACGGTCTGCGCCACTCCAGTGCCACTTACCAGTTGATTGAATCCGGCGGCAACATCAAAGCCGTGCAGGGCAACACCGGTCACGCCACCACCGGCATCCTGATGGACACCTACGCCCACACGCAGGACAAGCCCCGGTTGGAGCTGGCTGAGAAGCTGGAAACAGACTTCTATTCACAGGACATCGGTTCCCCCAAATCCGGCTCTGCGCCGGTAAAAGAAAATCTGCCGGACAGCATCCAGATCACCCGGAAGGGATGCTGAAAGTTGTCCGGCAGATGAACCCCGAGCAGCGGCGTGAGTTCACCCGCCTGCTGTTCGCCTGAAAAAAGTATGGAAAAAACGCTCACGATGCACAGAATGCAGACAATGCAAGGAAAAACACGGCTTTCCCGCCGGTGTGCAAAAAGTGTGCAAAAGTGTGCAGAGCCCCAGAAAATGGAAAATCCCACGAGGAATCTTACGATTCTTCGTGGGATTTTGGTGCGCTCGAGGGAACTCGAATCCCTGGCCCTCTGATTAAAAGTCAGATGCTCTACCGGCTGAGCTACGAGCGCATATTTCCGCAGTGAACATACTGCCGAATAATATTACCACAACTTGCGCAAAAATGCAAGGGTTCCCGGGCAAAAAGGCGCAAAAAGCTCCTGCATCGGTGTGGGCTTCCGCTTTTTATCCGCGCGCAGATCGAAGATGCTCCGGTGTCGGCAGCGGAAGGGGCTTCATCCCGATAACTTCCTCTTTACAAACCCGGCAAGAATCGTTACAATCAAATCAAATCCGTCTGCAGTGCGCTGCGTTTTACTGCCCGGCAGTGTGCGCCCCGCCGCGCTGCACCCGCAAACTTTTTTCCGGCTTTGGCATTCTGCCGGGCCGCGCCGATACGTTTTTTGCAGGAGGTTTTTCCTATGAAGATCACTCGCCGTACTGTTCTTCGCCTGACCGGTGCCGCTGCCGCTTCGCTGGCGCTTTCCAGCTGCAGTGCTTCCGGCAGTGCCATTCTGGGCAGCAATTTTTCCAGCTGGCTCCAGCAGACACTGGGCATCAGTTCTTCCGGCGCAGCTTCTTCTGCTGCTTCCTCGGAGGACATGGCTGCTTCCTCGCTGGCAGCAGGCGAGCAGCCCGCTGCCAGTCTTGCCGCACTGCCCGCTTACGATGCCGACCCGCTGACCGGTGAGGCCAAGCGCAGCAATGGCCGTATCGTGGGCGTGATGGTGAACAACATCTCCAACACCTCCCGTCAGAACGCCCGTCCGCAGCGCGGCCTTTCCTCTGCCGATCTGCTGATCGAGTGCAAGGTGGAGGGCGGCATCACCCGCTTCTGCGCGGTGTTCCACGATGCCGACTCCATCCCGGAGATCGGCCCGCTGCGCTCTGGCCGCGACCAGTTCCTGCAGCTGCTGATGCCCTATCAGGCGCTGTACTACCACGACGGTGAGAGCGCCGCCTGCACCAAATTCATCAACGTATACAACTATTCCGGCCTGAACATCGGCGGCAAGAGCTACTTTAATACTCCCACCCATCCGCATGTGGCTCACCGCGACAGCCGGGGCCGGGATGTGGCCTATGAACACACCGAGTTCACCTCCGGCAAGGAGATCCGGCAGGCCGCTTCCAACGCGGGCATCGGCCTGAAATACGATTACGACACCACCTTCTTCCGCTTTGCGGACTACCGCACCGGCGAGGAGAACGCCATGCAGGGTGCAGCATCCGGCAGGACGGTCAGCATCACCCACTCGGACCACTACAAGACCAGCTTCCGCTATGATCCGCAGTCCCGCACCTATAAAATGCAGATGTACAGCCGCATCTCCGGCAAGTTTGAAAACACCGTGGACGAGCTGAACGCAAAGCAGCTAAGCTTTGACAGCCTGCTGGTCTGCTTTGCTCCCATCGAGCGCTATTCCGGCGACTCCGGCGATGTGCAGCAGGTAAGCTACATCTCCGGCGGCGATGCCTATTATTTCAGCCGCGGCGCTGTACAGCATGGCCGCTGGGAAAAGGCTTCACCTGCGCATCCGCTGCTGGTCTACGACAAGACCGGTGCGCAGATGCTTTTCAACCGCGGCAAGACCTATCTTGCCATCGTGGACGACGACGAGTGGTCCAACTTCAGCTATCAGTAACGAGGGAACCGCATGAAACGCATCTGGAATCTGGCCCTTGGCACCGGCGGTGCTGTGGCACAGCCTGCTGTGCGGGTGTGCGCTATCCGGCC
>ENA-OPZM01000154-OPZM01000154.1-human-gut-metagenome-genome-assembly--contig:-NODE-154-length-29626-cov-2.213397_pt1 | contig 29626 bp, 31 predicted proteins | sample MGYA00242478_ERZ504493 | MGnify/ENA primary metagenome ERZ504493 (study PRJEB26092, sample SAMD00036227) | human gut metagenome | host: Homo sapiens | study: EMG produced TPA metagenomics assembly of... | reverse complement strand
TGCCACCATCAAAAAGAAGACATTTCCAGACAGGATAATTTTTTCGCTTCCTCCTCTTCCGGATTTTCCCCCTTTTTTTTGACATTACAAACAAATATCCAAGATATACAAGAAACAGTACCCATAAGACTATGCCCTGCGACAACGTTACTTTTCCTCCTGTCATTCCGCATATCATTAAAACTACCGTAACAAACATCATAAACGGTATTTCATAAAACAAGGTAGACCTTTGTATTGCCACATTTGTTATTAATGCCGTAAGTCCGAGAATAATAAAAATATTCAAAATATTGCTTCCAACCACATTTCCTATCGTAATTCCTGCGTTCTGCTGCATCGCTGCGGTAATACTTACAGCACCTCCGGCATACTCGTTCCCATTGCAACAATGGTAAGTCCGATAATCAGCTGGGGAATTCCAAACTTCTTGCTATGCTTGCAGACCCTTCCACAAACCAGTCTGCTCCTTTTACCAGAAAAAGGAAACCCACTATCAAAATCCCTGCCTGTAACATCATACGTATCTTCCTCTCTTTCTTTTGCATTCTTTGCAGCAGGTGTTATAGGCATAAAAAAAGAGACTCCTACTGCATCTACAGTAAAAGTCTCGCTATTTAATCACTTTCCGAGTTATTGAATATCAATAGCTGTACTGACGAAGAAGTGAACACGGTTGGCTAGCTACTCCCTTTTATTTTTTCAGTTTATCAAATTTCTTTTTTTTCGTCAACGTTTTTTATTTCTCTTTTTAACCGAATCAAGCAAGTAGCGAAGCGGATTGCGAATATCCGCTTTGACAAGAAAAAATAGAGTATGGATTGTTTCCATACCCTTTTGATTTTCACAAATCCTTTGTCTGGTTCTGGTTTTATTACATCATCATTGAGGAAAATCATATCATTATTCTTACACCATGCCGGAATCCATCTTCTGCAAATCCAAATAACCTCCAAACTGAATCACTCTGTATGATTTCAGTTTGAAGGTTCTGGTCATTCTTTATTCCAGGTTCATGCACAATCCCCAATCCTGGTCATTGGCATACGGATCGGCAAAATCGGTTTTCTGACCGTTGACGGAATACGGATACAGGTACGCACAGGTCGCTGTTCCATCCTCAAAGAACATGGACAGCACGCCACGCAGGGAATGCTCACCGCGAATATTATATTCTTCGTTTCCGGTCAGGCGGGCGTAGCGCTTGAAGGTTCGACCGTTTTCTGCACTCCAGTAGTGCGGGAAAGTGTCTCCGAAGACTCTGCGTTTTCCGAACCAGTAGCCGTCCCAATGACGGATTGCAATTTCATGCAGATGGTAGTCCGGCTGCTGGCCGTCGAAGAGTTCGAGGACGGCGATCTGCTGCTCGGCTCCGCACAGGTATTTTTCTTCCCCGGTCACTTCATAAACCTGAAGAATGACTTCAGCCGCCGGCTGTACGATCGATTGCTCGTAATTTACTTCCGAAGCCGGATAAGCCGTTCCAATCTCAATCAGTTGATCAGCATGACGTCGGAACAGATCTCTTACTGTTTTCAGATCCTCCTGTTCTCCTGCTTTTTCCAGCTCTTGACAGAGCATCACAATCGGCATTTCAATCGGATAAAAACGGAATCCATCCTGTTCATAAAATTTCTCTGTGATATGAACTGCTGTCTTCAAATCTTCTTTTTCTCCCCACAGCTTCCAGCATTCAAGAAAGAATGTCACTGCCCATGGGTAGTTGTAAAGCCGGAAATAGCTGCTGTCTTTTCCTGAGCAGTTGCAAACAAGACCTGTTGCTGCATTTACCAGCTCGCGAAGATAGAATGCATGGTACTCACGAAGGCTCTGCTCCGCTTTTTCCCGGTCTTTTAAAAGATTCTGCTGCAGTGCCCGTGCAATCAGCACACCCATACCGGTACGCTCCCGTCCGGCATTTGAAATCGTTTTCCGGCGTGCAGACGAGAATTTTTTTCTTCGTTATCATACGGCAGATAGGCACCCTGCAGTTCTTTGATCTTTCCATGATACTGCTGGTGATCGACGATAAACGCACACCGTTTTGCCGCCAGTGTTTCCGGCCGCTCCTGCACGAGAAGACGGCAGATGGTTTTCACCTCGTCGGCACAGATCGAAAGTACATACTCCCCTGTTTTTTCATTTTCAAACAGATATTCATAAACACCATTTTCCGTCTTTTCCAGCGATGTTCCGTTTACCGTTACATTTTCTGCCTGAAATACCGGTTCAATGGTTACCTTACTCGTCTCTCCCGGATAAATCACATACTGCTCCGCATCCACCAGAATCACCTGGGAAAATGCTCTTAATTTCTCCCGGAAATCTTCGCGTCCCTGATGCGGAAATACTTTCCACTCCAGCGTCATCGTGTCTCCCGGCGCAAATTCCTGTGCGGACGGGTGCAGCCAGAAGCAGCCTCTGTCATTGCTCTGCAGTTTCAGATCGCGCTCAATACTGTAAGCAGAAAGACTGCCTTTTGTGAGCACCATTCCCAGATGCGGAGCCGCACCACCCATGCGGAGCGCCATAATATAACTGGTATTCTCCCCACAGAAAACATGTGCATGGCATCGATAGTCACGGCAGGTCACACTGTCCGTGTAGCGGTCCTGCAACGGAAATGAAACCCCAATACTTCCGGCATTTGTAAAATACGGATGCGCACCGTTGTAAGAAACCACAATCTTGGTTGTCAGCACATCTCCGTCTTTCTCATTCTGCACCTCAGCCGAAAACTCCGGCGGGCATTTCACCTCGGCGTATGGGAAATCCTCCCGCAGCAGTTCATCTGTTTTGGATCTTTGGAAAATTACAATTTCTTTCACGTTCCCAACTCTCATTTTTTATTTCCCCTTTCGTTTTTTCTTTGATCCCGCTTTTTGAACTCCATGTAAAATTTATTTGCTGCTTTGATCATACTATATCTACATGCTCTTTTCTATATCTCTTTTTCCATTACCGTTCACTCCTCTTAATCTGACAATAACCCTCACAATCCTCTTTTCCAGTTTTGTTTTACAAAAAGAACGGTTCCATACACCTGCATCATTTTTCCGTTTTACTTTATTTTTTCTTTCTTGCCGATAGTATTTTTTCTCAATTTTTGTTATACTGAAAATGTATGCGTATCAAACTCCGGCATTGCTCTTTCAAGCTGCCGACACATACATAAACTTCATAAAAGGGGGTATCTTTTTCATGGATACGTATGTCATTTTAAAAGACCTGGCAATCATTATCGTATTCGCAAAATTGTTTGGTATTCTTGCCAGAAAATGCAAGGCTCCGCAGGTTGTGGGCGAGCTGATTGCCGGTATTGTCCTTGGACCCAGTGTGCTGGGACTCGTTCAGCAATCTGACTTTCTCGCACAGATGGCGGAGATCGGTGTCATTTTGCTGATGTTCTCCGCAGGTCTTGGCACCAGCCTGAAGGATCTGCTCCGCACCGGAGTGAAATCCCTGCTGATCGCCTGTGCCGGTGTTTTTGTTCCTCTCGTTCTTGGAGCCATCTTATACATGAGCTTTTATGGCTTCTCTGCTGTCGGAACGGAAGAATTTTACCACGCTGTTTTTATCGGTGTTATTCTGACTGCGACATCTGTCAGCATCACCGTACAGGCTTGAAAGAACTCGGCAAGCTGAAAACAGAGGTTGGAACAACCATCTTAAATGCAGCATCATCGACGATGTCATTGGTATCATTGTGCTGACTGTTGTCATCGGTTTTAAAGATCCGACATCCAATCCGCTGAAAGTAGCAGCCTCCACCATTCTGTTTTTTGCCCTTGCGATTGTGCTCGGTTTTCTCTGCTTTAAGCTGTTCAACCGTATGAACTCCGTATTTCCGCACACCCGCCGTCTCCCGATTCTGGGTCTTGCACTCTGCTTCGGACTGTCCTACATTTCCGAAAAATATTTCGGCATCGCCGATATTACCGGTGCATACGTTGCGGGCGTTATCCTGTGTTCCCTCGATTCTTCCGATTACATCGAAGAAAAAATGGATATCAGCTCCTATATGATTTTCGGACCGATTTTCTTTGCAAGTATCGGACTCAAAACAACGCTCAGCGGCATGAACGAGAAATTCGTACTCTTTGCCATCTGTTTCGTCATCGTCGGCCTTGCCGCAAAATTATCGGCTGTGGCCTGATGTCAAAGGGATGCGGCTTTACCTGGGGCGACAGCCTGAAAATCGGTGTCGGTATGATGACCCGTGGTGAAGTCTGTCTGATCGTTGCGCAAAAGGGTCTGAATGCAGGCTTTTTATCCGGCGATTTCTTCAGTGCTGTGATTCTGCTGATTCTCTTCTCGAGTATTGCAACACCGATTATGCTGAAAATCTTATACGAGAAAATGCCGACGGCAAAAGATTCTGCAAAGGCATCCTGACTTTCCTTTTACCAAAACAGGGCGCTGTGCCATTTCCTGCACAGCGCCCTGTTTTTTTCATATCAACCGGTAAGTTCTGATTTTTTCTACCACAGAATCTTCTCTGCCTCAGCTCCATCCGCAAACGGTCCCGGCATTGCTGCCACGCCGCGGTGCTCGCCAAGATAGTCCTGATCGAAGATAATCGTGCTTCCGTCCGGATCTTCGAATCTCTGCTCCGGCTCGAAGGCGTATCCTAAAATATCACTGTTGATAATTCCCGTCCGGAAATCCTTCAGGAACTCATACACGTTCGTCTTGATGGAATAGTGGCCGTCTTTTTCCACAAGTTCCACCTTAACCTGGTTCTCGTTATCCACAAGATTCTCTTTTTCATTCACACACGCCTTTGCTCCGTTAAAGTAAGCGTTTCCGTTTACCCAAACCGGCAGATGGCACTTGTTGTGATACGGCTCCAGCTTGCTCATGTCGGCCGGTTTGTCCAGCTCAAAGTGGCTGATCCACTCGTCATAGGTCGGATACTCGTCGAACACATGCGTTCCGACCTCCTGGTTATCCTCCATCTTGAAGCCCATGTCCTCAACCGTTTCTGTTTCCTCAACCGGGTAATTCTGGATAAAGATGTTGTTGTAGAACCGGTCATCGCCATGCAGGAATGTCATGAATCCGGCAACCTCGGTACGGTGACGGATGTGATACGGCGTGTAACGGTCTCCTGTTCCGCCGCCAACTGCAGTTAATGAGCCAAGCATCAGATTGTGTACGCAGGCAATACCATCGGTCGCCATACGAACGCTGACCGGTGAGAGCATAATGTTGTTATCGATCAGTGTCGGACCATGGCCAACCTCGATGAAAATATCCTGACTCATCATTGCGCCCTCTGCTTTTGGTGTTCCCTCCGGCGGGCAGTTGTCGTGCAGCAGGTTCTGGGTCAGGCGTGTTCCCTGTGCCTCCCAGTCGCACCAGATGCCCATCGTACAATGATGAATGTGATTTCTTCTCATCACAACATCGATCGCTGCATGCATCTTGATACCGGAAATCTCGCTCCGCCAGCATGCTGCATATTGTTGATGTTGTGAATGTGGTTGTCCTCAATGATAACTGAACACACCGCCCATCCGTCCGACAATACCGGTCTGCTCACAGTGATGGATGTGGCAGCGGCGGATGATATGGCTTCCGATGTTCTCCTTCGTCCATCCATGATACTGGCCGCGGCACACAGCATCACGCTCCATCTGGGTCGGGCTTTTTACGTGTTTTCTGGTAAAGTAATGGTCGTTCTCCGGATCGTAATATTTTCCGAGCGAAATACCGCAGCACTTGCTGTTGCTGACCTCACAGTCCTCAATAATCCATCCCTTCGACCAGTGCGGACCGATCATACCGTCCTGATAAGCAGCCGGCGGCGCCCATGTCGTTGCTGCCTTGCTGACATCAAATCCACTGAACGTAATGTAATTTACGCCTGTTTTCGACGGCATAAAGCAGTTCCGGCGCACGTTGATTTCTACTTTTTCCTCCGTCGGGTTTTTACCCTGGAAGTTTGCGTAGATGACCGTCTGATTTTTCTCTTTGTCCTGCTCGGTATACCATTTGTAAACCGACCACTCCGGCTCCCAGGACGGCGCATAAACCTCGCCCTTGATACACTCCTCGAGCGTCTCTGCCTCGTATAACTGGCGGTCATTCAGATAAACCGCGCCGGTATGGCGTACCACCGGTGCAAAATACCAGTCACCGCCGACCATTGTCGTGTATGGGTTATAATTGCCAAACACTCCGTTGTCTACACGGCATACCCACACATTATCTTTGTAATGCTCCCAGTCATTCATCGTTTCCGCACCGGTGATCTTTGCGCCGAGCGGCTTCTCACTCTTATAGACGATTCTCGCATCCTCGGTTCCGCCGTTGACCGGATCAACATATTCATGGTAAATACCAGATGCAACCAGAACTTCATCTCCTGCCTTTGCAATTTTTGCCGCATCGTTGATGAACTTGAACGGCATCTCTTTTGTTCCGTTTCCATTCTTCGGAGCGGAATTATTGACATAGTAAATCATTTCTCTATACTCCTTTTTGTTATAGTAAAACCCGAAAACACTGCAAAAAAAGGCTGTGACGCAATCATTCACTCTCTGCGGCGCTGAATTTTTTACGCTATTTTTTTGCGGGTCTATAGAATTTCTTTACGATAATGCTTCTTCCGCAGCCTCTTTTGACGCAAACGGGCCCGGCAGCGGATGAATGCCCTGACGGTTTCCGAAGTAGTCATATCGGAACACGATCGGCGTTCCATCCGGATTCTCATATTTCTGTTCCGGCTCAAATGCCATGCCAAGCGTCTCCGTTGAGATCACTGCACAGGCATTCTGCGCAGATAATCGTAAACATTGGTCACCAGTTCCATTTTCCGTTCTCTTCTTTTACACCGATGGTGATTTCATGCTCGGTATCCACTACAGCGTCCTGTTCCTGCTCCGCCGGCTTCGCCCCATTGAAGTAAACGTTGCCGCCAAGCCATACCGGCAGCTTCTCGTAATACAGATCCGGCGACTTTCCGGAGCCCATTCCGCAGTAGCCCTCAAATCTTGCCACGTACTCCTCCAGCGTCGGATATCCGCTGTACGGTGCGGTTCCTGCTGTCAGATTTCCGTCATCCCACTCATTATCTCCGGTCAGTTTACGGATTTCTTCCATTCCCGCACGAACCGGCTTCTGGATGAAGATATTATTGTAGAACCGGCAGTCACCGTGAAGAACCGTCATAAATCCGTTGATCTCTGTGCGATGCGGCACATGGTACGGTGTGTAGCGTGGCGACGGCAGCTTTTCGGAGCCATTGTTGACACCGCGGCCGACAGCAGTAAACGATCCCGCGATCAGGTTATGTACTACCGCAACACCCTGTGTTGCCAGCTTTATAGCGCGGTCCGAAAGCAGTACGTTATTGTCCACCAGCGTCGGTCCGTGGGAAATTTCAATAAAGATATCCTCGCCGATGCCGTCCATCCCCTCCGGATTTGCATTCTCCTCGTTCGGCAGCGTATTGTCATGGAACAGGTTCTGCGTAACACGTGTGCCCTGTGCCTGCCAGTCGAGCCAGAGGCCTCTCGTACAGTGATGGAAATGGTTTCTTCGAATGATCACATCGATCGCCGCATGCATCTTGATGCCGCCGATCTCCGCACCCGCAAGGTTCTGTTTATTATTGATATGGTGAATGTGGTTATCCTCAATAATCGAGAACACACCGCCTAAATGGCCTACAATACCCGTCTGTCCACAGTCGTGGATGTTGCACCGGCGGATGATGTGGCTTCCGATGTTTTCCTTTGTCCATCCCTCCGCTGCGCCTGGCAGATACAGTCACGCTCCGTCTGTGTGCCATCTTTGAATTTCCATTTGAGCCATTTATTGTCATTGTTCGGCTGTCTGTATTTTCCAAGGGAAATGCCCGAGCACTTCGAATCTGAAATCTCACAATCCTCGATGATCCATCCTTTGACCAGTGCGGGCCGACCATTCCTTCCTGATATGCCGTCGGCGGAGCCCACTGAGTTGCCGCCTGTTTTACAACAAAGCCGGCCAGAGTGATGTAACCGATGCCCTCCTTCGACGGATAAAAGCAATTCTCACGTACATTGATTTCTACGGTTTCTTCGTTCGGATTTTTTCCCTGAAAATTCACATAGAAAACGGTCTCATTTTTTTCTTCGTCCTGCTCCACATACCAGGTGTAAACCGTGAATGCCTGATCCCAGGATTTTTTATAGATCTCCGGCTTTTTCACCTTGTCCAGGCTTGTCACCTCATACATGGATTTTCCATTCAGATACACTTCTCCGGTGTGTGCCGTGTAGGATGCGATAAACCAGTCACCGCTGACCAGTGTCGTATATGGATTGTAATCCCCAAACAATCCGTTCGAAACGCGCGCTGTCCACACATCACCTTCCAAATGCTCCCAGTTATCCACAATTTCCGCACCAGTAATCACAGCTTTTCCCGGTTCCACAGAACGGTACACAATTCTTGCATCCTCACATCCCGCATTCGCCGGATCTACATATTCCCGATATACGCCAGGCGCTACAAGCACCTCGTCGCCGGGCCTTGCAATTTTTGCCGCCTCGGAAATCGTCTGAAATGGATATTCCTTCTGCCCATTTCCGCTTCGTACAGCATTTCCATCTACATAAATCTGCATTTTTCGCTTACCTCTCACTTCTTCACTTTTCATAAACTTTTATTGTGAATTTTCGCCAAAATCACATCACTCTTTTTTCCGATTTCTGCCGTTCTTCACAATTTTCATATCTTAACCATAATACAGATCCTCGTAAAACACTACTTATATATTGCCGATCATTGCCAGATGTTTCGATTTTTTTCTATATTTTTTCTCTCTTCTGTTGTATAATACCGTTTATCAGATACGGAGGATTCTTTTGCCATGAAAAACGATTCGACTTCTTTTTTCGAAAACAATCATTTTGCTAACAGCTATGTTTACGATATCTCTATTTCGCATGTCCCCGCCTATTTCGGTCTACACTGGCATCACTATATTGAAATTGTGCTTGCACAGGATGACGGCATTATCTATGAAGTAAATGGAGAAACCTTTCCGCTGAAGCCCGGTGATCTTCTTTTTATCTGGCCCGGCGAGCTGCACGCTGTTTCCACAACCAACAGAGAACATCGCCTGATCATGCTTCAGCTCGATGCAGATTTTCTGGAAAACGCGTGGATTTCCAGTCTGTTGCTTATCTTTTTTATCAGATTCGTCTTCTGAATCAGAACAACTTCCCGGAAATCGAAAAGCTCCGCGGATTTCTGACAGAGCTTCGCAGACTCTCCTCTCCGGTATCAGTTTTTCCGAGCTGCGCGGATGCGTTCTGCTGTATCAGTTTTTATTTTGCTCGGCGAAAATCTCTCCGTGCCGACCGAAACTGCCGCGCCGCAAAAAACAGGCCATTCCGCACAGGTACACCGCCAGATGGTTGCTGCATGTACCTGGATCTCGAGTCACTGCACCGAACCGGTTTCCCTGGAAGAAGCATCAAAGGTCGCCGGATTCTCCCGCTGCCATTTTTCCAAGCTGTTCCGCGCATACACCGGCCTCTCCTTCACGGATTTCGTCACCAGGGAACGGCTCCATATCGCCGAAAACCTGTTAAAAAACCGGATCTCACGATCACCGAAGTGTCGCTCGAATCCGGTTTTAACAGTATTTCTACGTTTAACAGAGTCTTTTTGAAATCAAAAAAATGTAAGCCCTACCGACTTCCGTCAGATGTACCTGCAATCCTATCAGAAATAGGCTATGAATTCGGCATGGCCTCCACACATTCCAGCCGTGTCCTCCCCGCTAAACAAATATAACACTATTTCCCCATTCATGATCACTGCTGTTTCCAATGCTAATGCGAAGCTTCATCTGGCTGCAGACGATTTCCATATTTTCATCGTAATAAGAAAATTCTTCCCGATCTATAGAGAAATCTACCGTTTTCTTTTCCCCCGGTTCCAGGAATACCCTCTGAAAGCGAACAAGCTCTTTTCTCGGACGTACTACAGATGAACATAACGTTTCATAATAACATTGCACTACCTCTGCCCCCGCAACCTTACCTGTATTACTTACCTTACAATGTACATGAACTCTTTTATCCGGTCCTGCCTGTACCTCAATATCCGAAATATTAAATTCTGTATAAGACAGTCCAAAGCCAAACGGATATAACGGAGTATTGGGAATGTCCATATATCTGCTGCTGAAACGGTTCTCCGGATGATCGGAATCATAAATATGTCCTGTTTTTATATCCCAGTAGCTCACCGGCACCTGTCCCACACACCATGGGATACTTACAGCCAGTTTTCCGGAAGGATTGGTTCTTCCGTATACAATGTCTACCACTGCTTCCGCTCCCATAGTTCCGGGTCTCCATGCCATAATAACAGCCCTGGATTTTTCGGATATTCTTCGCAGATCCAGCGGTCTTCCTGTGATTACCACAGTTACAATATTTCTGGTGCGCTTTGCTATTTTTTCAAAAAACAGCTGCTGTTCTTCCGGCAGGGTCAGAAACGCTCTGCTGGCCGCTTCTCCCGACTGAGACTCATGTTCCCCCAACACACATACAACAGTATCCTCCCCGGTTATCGTTTCCAGCCACCGTTCATTCCCTGGCTCATCAAACCGCTCCGGTTCCACCTGCCATATCTTACACTCTTCATCCGAAAGCATTCTGCAGCCCGGCATACATTCCGCCTTTATCTGCTTCTTTTGAAGAATATCCTCTATGGTCTCAACTGCCTCGTGTTCACCAAAAATTGACCAGCGACTCAAAAATTCTTTTGATGTCACATAAGGTCCGGCCCATATCACCCTCTGTTTCTGGCACAGAGGCAATATTTTTTCATTTTTTAAAAGGACGCAGCTTTCGCTGGTCAGTTCATATGCTTTTGCCCGGTAATACGGGGTGAGTTTTTCACTCTTCCCAAGTCCTGCAAACGGATCTTCAAAAAGACCCAGCTGGTTTTTCATCATCAGAACCCGGAATGCACTCTCATCAATAAGGCTTCCGGAATCTGTCCGTTTTCCACCAGTTTTTCCAGCCAAAACATATAAGCAGGACTCATCATATCAATATCCACACCGGCTTCTGCAGCCTGAACCGCAGCTTCTTCCAGATCAGCTGCCACTCCCTGTTCCACCAGCTGTCCGATCGATCCCCAGTCTGAAATAACAGTTCCCTCAAAACCTTCTTTATCCCGCAAAAACTCCCTGAGAAGTTTTTTATTTCCACTGATCGGTTTTCTATCTATTGCATGAAATGCAGTCATAACCATAGCAGCTTTGCCTTTAATGCCATACAAAAAGGCTTTACGTACTGCTCCAGAAATGTCCGTTGGGATATTTCAACATCATTGTATTCCCGCCCTGCATTCACTGCTCCGTAACCTGCAAAATGCTTCAGGCACGCTGCTACTCCCTGATCGCTTTTCTGCTGATAGCCATCTACCATTGCTTTTCCCATGATTCCGTTCATATACGGGTCTTCTCCAAAAGACTCCATCATTCTTCCCCAACGCGGATCTCTTGAAACATCAATCATAGGAGAAAATGTTGCTTTAAGCCCTTCAGAAGAGGCTTCCGAGGCAGCTATCGACGCAGCCTCGGAAACCAGCTCCGGATGAAAGGAACAGGCCTGTCCCAACGGAATCGGAAAAATTGTCCGGCATCCATGGATCACATCCGCCATAAAGATAAGAGGAATATGATGTGGGTGTTGTTCCATATATTTGCTCTGAATGTCATATATTTTTTCTTTGCCAATCACCCCCAGCACAGAACCCGCATACCGGATTATCCATTCCGGCGGTAATTGTTCTCCGACAACACCGGTCAGTACCGCATCCTTATCAAAATATGCACCGGTCAGCTGTACCATTTGTCCTATTTTTTCCTGTAAAGACATTTCCGACAGCAATTGCTGTAATTTATATATTTCCATAAATACTCCTTATTTTTACTGCTCTTTTTCCGGTACCGGCAGTGCCGCCGGTCTCTCGCAGGTGGACGGAACCTTCTCAAATGCGCCCGATTTTGCGCTCTTCATAATCTGATCAATCACATCCAGTACATGGTATGCCATTTTGGCATTCGCACGGTTTAGTCTGCCCTCTGCAATTGCTTCTGCCATCTCGGACGGACCGAGGCCGCGGCTGTTTTCGCTGTAGGCAAAGCCATAATCCAGCACTTCCGGAACTGCCTGCTGTGTCCAGTCCTTCACGCCCGGAATGTAGACGATATCGCCGCCGAAATTGTTCGGGTCCACCAGCTTTAAAATACCTTTTTTGCCGTAAATTGTGAATACCGCCTGATCGTTGATGGTGCTGTCGCCATTGACACAGAATGTGCCGGTCACGCCGTTTTTCATTTCCAGAATCGTGAAAGCCTGGCTCTCGTTGCTGTAGTCAAATTCCTGGCCGTATTCCGGGCTGTCCGGGACGACATTGACGCGCTTCGGCGCAAGGTTGCGCACGGAGGAAACGACACGGTCCACCGGGCCGAAAAGGCTGACGATGGCGGTCAGATAATAAACACCGAAATCGTAGCAGATACCGCCGCCCGGCATCCGCAGAAAACGGAAGATGCTCGCCAGCAAATCAAGATCGCGGTTTGCGCATGCTTCGAAAGATGTCACCTCGCCGATCAGCCCGTCGTCGATCGCTTTTCTTGCGGTCTGCAGTGCCGATCCAAGGAAGGTGTCCGGTGCGGAACCGAGATAGAGATGTTTCTCCTCTGCCAGCTCGATCAGTTTCGCTGCCGTTTCCGGTGCGAGGGTCATTGTTTTTTTCAGTGTAAACGTGTTTTCCGGCTTCCAGTGCCTGACGGATCAGCCCCTCGTGGGTCGGTGCCGGTGTCAGAATGACTACCATTTCAATCGACGGATCTGCCAGAATTTCCTCGTAGGTACAGCCCTTGATGCCATACTGCTCTGCTTTCTTTTTCGCATGTTCAAGATGGCCTGCGCAGCATGCTGCTACCTCAAGATTCTCAAAGTTATGAATCATGTTCGTCAGATAAATATCACTGATCGCTCCGCAGCCGACAACGCCGACTCTCATTTTTTTCGTTTCTGTTGTTCCCATTTGTAAAAATCCCCTTTACTCTTTGTTTTTTGATTCTGTTCTAATAAAAACCCTTATTTTTTTTATACAACGAAATGTCTGAAAAAACAAGCATTCCGGCTCATATTTCACTTTCAAAATGAAAAAACCACCCACGGTTTCTGCAGATTCTCTGCATCACCGCGGACGGCCTTTTTCTGTTGTTTACTCCACGCTTTTCAGCGATTCAATCATATCAATTTTTCTTAACCGGTAGAACATCATAAAATTGACGAACAGAGCAAACGCCAGGGTAATCAGGCGCTCCAGCCGTAGCTCCGCGGGAACACGTTTCGTCCGAACATCATCATATCGACCTCGACGGTCTGAATTACGCAATGATGTAAAAACGTTCCAATTCCCATGCCCGCGATAACGCCGAACAGTGTCAGCACCATGTTTTCCCGGTACACGTACGATGCCACCTCGCCGTCGAAGAAGCCGAGCACTTTCAGCGTTGCCAGCTCTCTCTGTCGTTCGGTGATGTTGATGTTGTTCAGGTTGTACAGCACCACAAACGCCAACAGGCCCGCCGATACGATCAGCACCACGATGACGATGTCGAGGGAACGAAGCATGTTGTCAATCTGATCAATCAGGTCGGATGTGAACGAGATTGCCGCTACACCGTCGTACGTCATGATTTTTTCTCCGAGTGCTGTCTCATAATTGCCCGACATGTCCTGATATTTCATCAGAAGCTGGTTGTAGTCCGGCGCTCCGCCGAACAGCTCCTCGTAGAGATCCGGGGCCAAATACAGGTAATGGCGCACGTAGTTTTCGACGATGATCGAAATCTTTACGTCCACAATATCATCGCCTTTTTTCAGCTGAACCGTGTCGCCTGCTTTTACGCCGAGCATCGTTGCTGTCTTTTCGCTGATGGCTGCGCCGCCGTCGGTCGGGAATTCGTAAACTTCTCCGCTTTTCCGGTCTCGGAAGGCATAGAAGTCATTGAAATTCGTCAGTTCTTTCGGCACTTCAAGCACTGCATCCACGGTCTTTTTGTCGGTCTGCAGTTCGATGTTCTGGCAGTACATTTCCAGCAGCTCATCGATGCCGCTGTAGTTTTCCAGATCGGTCTGCAATGCTTCTTTTTCGGATTCATCCACATCTGAATTCAGCACAGCATTCGCCTGATAGGTGAAGAGGCTGACGAACTGGTTTTTCGCAATCGCGTGATGGAATCCTGAAGGCCGAAACCGACGAGGATCAGACCCATGCATCCGCCGATTCCGATAACGGTCATGAAGAATCGTTTTTTATACCGCACCAGATTCCGCACGGTTGATTTCTGCGTAAAGTTCAGATGTTTCCAGAGTACGCCGATGCGTTCCAGGAAAATCCGTTTGCCGTTTTTCGGTGCTTCCGGCCGCATCAGCTCTGCCGGACCTGCGACGAGTTCTTTATAGCATGCCGCGATCGTCGCCACGCCGGTGCAGGCTGCACTCGCCAGAATCGCAAGGCCTCCCTGCTCCCAGTTCAGCGGGGTCATGTAATACGGGAGTCCGGTATACAGCATGCCGTAGGCATTCATAATAACCCAGGGCAGGATTTTTTCTCCAACCACCACGCCCGCGAGAGCGCCGGATACGGTGGAGAGCATCGCGTATGCGAAATATTTAAAGGCGATCACGCCGTCGGAATAGCCGAGGGCTTTTAACGTTCCGATCTGCTGACGCTGTTCCTCGATCATTCGTGTCATCGTCGTCAGGCTGACGAGAGCAGCCACGAGGAAAAAGATAACCGGGAAGAATTTTCCGATATTCGAGATACGGCCGGCATCCTGACCGAAGCTCTCAGTTGACGTTACCTTATCCCGTCCCCAGACGTACCACGTTGGTTTTTTCAGGTCTGCGAGTGTTTTCTCACCGTCCGCAATTTCCTGCTTCGCATCCGCGATTTCTGGTTCGGCGTCGGCTTTTGCTTTTTCGTATTCGGCTTTGCCGTCCTCAAGTTCTTTTTCTTTATCGGCAATTTCCTGTTTCGCATCCGCAAGGGAGATTTTTCCGTCGGCGATTTCCTGTTTCGCGTCAGCAAGCTGGGTTTCACCGTCGGCAATCGTCTGCTTGGCTTCGGCGAGCTGACTTTCTCCATCGGCGATCGTCTGCTTTGCTTCTGCTAACTGGGTTTCGCCATCGGCGATCGTCTGTTTCGCGTCGGCGAGCTGACTTTCTCCACTGGAAATTGTCTGCTTTGCAGCGGCAAGCTGGGCCTCACCCGACTGAATCGTCTGTCGGTACGATGCAATCTGCTGTTCCCCATCAGCAAGCTGGGCTCTGGCAGCCGCAAGCTGAGTTTCTCCGTCTTTTAATTTACTGCGGTTCGTCTCAATCTGAGCTTCTCCGTCGGCAATCGCTGCTTTGGCGGATGCAAGCTGGGCTTCGCCATTCTCAATCTGTTTCTGATAAGCTTCTGCCTGTGCTTCTCCATCCTGAAGCTGGGCAAGAGCCTCTGTAATCTGAGCTTCGCCGCTTTCCAGTTCTTCTTTTGCAGAAGCAATCTGTGCCTCGCCTGCGGCGCATTCCTGCTCTTTTTCTGTTAATTGTGCATCTGCAGCGGCAAGCTGACTTTCTGCGTCGGTAATCTGAGCTTCTGCAGCCGCAAGCCGGGCTTCCGCATCAGCGCTTGCTGCTTCAAACGCTGCGATGTTTTGTTCCAGAAATGTTTTCTGCTCCTGCATCGTGAAAAGCTGCTGCGCTAACTCTGTCTGCTTTGCTTCCAGCGCAGTTTTCTGTTCCAACAGGGATACATATGCTTCATCTTCCTCCGTCAGTCCGTCAAGCTGAGCCTCAATCACCTCGATCTGACCAGTCACTTCTGTCTGCGCAGTCTCCACCACCAGAAGCTGCCTGGAAATCTGGGCTAACTGATCCTTGGCTGTCTCATACTGACTCTTCTGTTCTTCATACGCTGCCTTCTGCGCTTCATACTGTGTGCGTCCTGCAGCGGTTTCTGCTTTCTTGTTGTCCAGTTCCTCGCGTGCAGCGGAAAGCTGCTCCTTTGCAATATTCAATTCCGTTTCTTTTTCGGAAAGCTGCTCTTTTGCAGTATTCAGCTCCGTCTGCTTCCGAGTCAGTTCGGTTTTTGCCGCCGAAAGCTGCGTCATTTTTTCCTCTAACTCTTTTTTGCCGGATGCCAGTTCTGTTTCTTTCTCTGCAAGCTGTGCTTTTCCGTCGGAAAGTTCTTTCGCTTTTGCCTCAAGTGTGGTTTTTCCACTTGCAAGTTCATCGGCTTTCTGATTCAGCTCCGCTTTTCCGCTTTCCAGCTCTGCCGCCTTTGCTTCCAGCGTCGCTTTTCCGCTCGCAAGTTCCGCCTCTTTGTCTTTCAGCGTTGCCTTGCCGGATGCCAGCTCCTGCTCTTTATCGGCGATGGTTGCTTTCGCACTGAGAAGTTCCTGCTCTTTGTCTGCAATGGTCTGTTTTCCGTCAAGGAGTTCCTGTTCTTTCTCAGCAATCGTCTGCTTTCCGTCAAGAAGCTCCTGTTCTTTGTCCTTTAACGTCTGTTCGCCGTCGAGAAGTTCCTGCTCTTTGTCCGCAATCGTCACTTTCGCGTCGGCAAGCTGCTGTGCACCGTCATCCAGCTCTGTTTTTACGTCCGCTAATTTCTGCTCTGCATCAGCGACCTGCTGTTTTGCATCATCAATCTTTTCCTGTCCTTCGGTTTTGACTGCCGTATACCGCCGGTCGCACGCCGCATCCTCGAGCGCTTCAATCTTCGTCTGTACAGCCTTCACCGTCTCATCATACGCATCGCTGTAGCTCGCCTCTTCCTGTGCGCCGTCCGCCTGGACGTAAATCTCTGTATAGAGATCCGAGGTAAATGTCTCCGGAAGCAGCAGTGCAAAACTGTTGATGCTTCCGTTTCCAATCGAGCCCGTTCCCCGGTTCAGATCCATATAATAAGGGAGTGTCGCCGAACCAACAATCGTAAACGTGTCCCCGGTCAGCGAATCTGAGAGCGGATCCTCCGTTCCGGAAGTGAACGTTACCTGATCCCCGATCTCACAGCCGGAACTTTTTAGAAACTGCGTATCAACAAGAATTTCATCCTCTTTCTCCGGCATCCGTCCCTCGACCACGCGCGGCTCATTCACACCGTCCGTCAGCGCAATCAGCTTCACAACCTGCTCGCTCTCGCCGATGTCATGCAGCACTTCCACCGTTTTTCCGCCGTAGACCGCTTTCACGCCATCCGTCTTCGCGATATCCGCCAGATCATCGTCTGTCAGCCCCAGCGTTCCAAGAACTTTCAAATCCATATAATTTACTTCATCATAATACCGGTCCGCCGAAACCTTCATATCTCCTTCCGCCGACCGGATGCCCGAGAAAAACGCCGCGCCAAGAAGCACGATGAAAAAGACTGACAGAAACCGCCCCTTGTTCTTTGTGATTTCCCGGATAAAGTCTTTTCGAAATGCTCTCATCGTCCACCTACCATTCTATCTCTTCCACCGGCGTCGGGTTCTCATTTGTTTTCATTCCCGCCACTTTTCCGTTTCGGATTTTAATCACGCGGTCCGCCATCGGTGTCAGCGCCGAGTTGTGAGTGATGACAATGACCGTCATCCCCTTCTCCCGGCAGGTATCCTGCAGCAACTTTAAGATCGCTTTTCCCGTCACATAATCGAGCGCGCCGGTCGGCTCATCGCAGAGCAGCAGTTTCGGATTCTTCGCCAGCGCACGCGCAATCGCCACACGCTGCTGCTCGCCGCCCGAAAGCTGCGCCGGGAAGTTATTCATTCTCTCTTCCAGCCCAACCTCCGCAAGCACCTCCGACGCATCCAGCGGATGCCGGCAGATCTGCATCGCCAGCTCCACGTTTTCAAGTGCCGTCAGATTCTGCATCAGATTATAAAACTGAAAAACAAATCCAATATCCTCCCGCCGGTACTGGATCAGCTTCTTGCCGCGGTATTTGCTGATTTCCGCGCCGTCCACCAGCACCTTTCCGGAAGTCGCCGTGTCCATGCCTCCTAAGATATTCAGAACGGTCGTCTTTCCCGCGCCGCTCGGGCCGACAACGATCACAAACTCACCTTTTTCCACATCAAAACTGATTCCATCCGCGGCCTTGATGGTGACTTCACCCATTTTGTATGTCTTGGTTACATCCTGAAGACTCACATATCCTGCCATGCTCTTGTGTTCCTCCTATGTAAAATTCAATATCCCTCATTTCTTTTATTGTACCAAGCCGTTGCCGCGGCGGCTAGTCTAAGAAGGCGAATTTACTGTTTTTTTATAAATATTCCTGGGCAGACCGCATTCTCAGCTTTTGCATTTTTCCATACATTTGCAGAATAAAACAGCCGCTACCGTGCTTGCTGCCGTCGCTGCCAGTGCCGGTCCGACAATGGCCGTTGGATGCACGCTGCCATACTGGCTGCGGTAGGCAATCACGTTGACCGGTATCAGCTGCAGGGAAGAAATATTTAAAATCAGAAAGGTGCACATTTCCCGGTTTGCAGTTCCTTTCGGAACAGCGGCCGGATTTTTGTTTTTCCGCCGTTCCTCTTCCAGCTCTTCGAACTGTTCCATGGCAAGAAGGCCCGGCGGCGTTGCCGCTGCGCCAAGACCGAATACATTACAGATCATATTTGTGGCAGCCGATTGGATGGCCGGGTGATCCGATGGTACCTTTGGAAACAAAAAGCGCATGACCGGTCCCATCTTTTTTACCAGGCTGTCGATCATTCCCGCTTTCCCTGCAATCTCCATCAGCCCGCTCCAAAGGCCCGTCACACCCAGAAGAGAAATTGCCAGCACAACTGCCTCTTTTGAAGCACGCAGCGCACCGTCTGTCACCTCCGGCAGCTTTCCGCAAAAAGCACCGTAGGCAATACCAAGAAGAAGCATACCGCTCCAGAGTCTGTTCATGGATTCACCTGCGTTCATCCGTTATCTTTATACGATATGCTTCTTTTCTGTTTTTCATGATATTCTGTTTCAACCCACAGATAAGACGCCGTTGTCACGCCAGCCAGCTTTGTGAACAGCTTTGCCACCGCGGTATCTGTTTTCTGTCATTTCTTTCTTTTTGTTCTGTCGTTCACAGCCTCCTGCGCTTCTCTCCATTCCAAAATAAGTTTTTGTTTTCCCATAAAATCAATTTTCTTTTTAAAAAATCGTATCATAGGAATCATTAAAAGTTTAATTTATGTTTTCATCTGATTTTTTGTCTAATTTTTATGCCTATTTCATATAGTTTTTCAAATAATAGTATAATAAACACAAATTTTAGCCGGAATCGGATCATTCTATTCCATACCAAAACAACAATCCGATGCCCAAAATACAAGAGCGCATTACTTGAAACGCTTGACTTCAGGAGGGAAAATATGAGTGCAAAATTAGTATTAACAGTAAAAGATTCCAATCGAATGGCAAAAGATCTTTCCATGAGCGTCATGGACAAAATGTTTCATCCACTCAAATACAATAAAATGATGAATTCCAAAGCAAAAATAGGCATCTTTATTGATGACGAAAAAGAAGGAACTTTATATGAGGCATCTAAGACTCCATATGAAATCAGCTTAACTCCTGGCGTTCATCGTATTTCTATGATAGATCCGGCAAAAGACAGCAAAAAAGGGAATGTCAATCTGATGGGGTCCATCATTGGATTTTCTGCAGGCAGCGGCCTCGCAGAACAAATATCCGTCGGCGAAATAGGAAAATCCTTAGCCGGTGCCATGTTTAAAACTGGTGATGGTTACCTGGATCTGGATTTAAAAGACGGAGATATCTTAAAAGTTCAGTGTCAGGCCGGAATTGGCGGAAAAGTATCTATCAAAGTATTAAAATAAGAATTGCCAAAGCATATCATGCAAAGCAATCGGATGACAAGGGAGGCAAAATATTTTTTGCCTCCAACATCATTTTATCAGCAGACACCTGGAGGAAATAAAATATGGACTTTCCTGTTTCGATTCCATGGGAAACTCTTGATCCCGAAATATTACAAAAAGCGATAAATTCAGGTAGTAATTACAGAACCTATTGTGATGAAAAATCATGGGATATTTCTTTTGAAATAGAATTTCTGGAAAAAGAAGAAATCATCTTTCTTCTCCTGGTTGAGCACGGACGCCGCAAAGGCGGAACTTCTGTGCAAAAGACAAATGAACGAACGGAAATTTCCAAATATACAAAAGAAGAACAGGCAAAAATGGTAAATGCTTTTAATCAAAAACTTGATACTTACGAAGCGTGGAACTCTCTGTTTGTCGGACCAACGACAAGTATGTTTGGAAATCATGTGTATGAATCCTATATGGACTATATGTATTCCTGGGATCACTTGGGCGACAGAATTTTTCTGTCCAATTATTATGAACGTCAATTATATTCTGTGCAATCCGATACCCATGTTACAGTAAAAAGCAATCAGGAAGGATATGATTCTATCTATGAGCTGGCGCAGGCAAAGGTAACAGACCATACCTTAGAAGGTATCTGCTGGAATTTTTTCCCGAAGCTCCTGTTTTCCAAGGGAGATCTCGCGGGTGCGCCGTACCATGATGTCTATCATCATCTGGAAATTCTGACAGATACAGAATATCTGCTTGTTCCGGCGCTGCTTTCACTCAAAGAAAAATATGAAATTACAGCAGTCGCCGGAAATCTGGATTGCCCGCAGATGCATTCTCATGCAATGACACTGAAAGCAGCAGTACAACAAGCTATTTTTAAAAATATCTTTGGAAATCTCTTTCCGGAAAATGGATTTTTGCTACAGAAAGCCCCAAAGAAAATGCTGCTTTCTGCTCAAAAACAGGCAGAGGAATTTTCTGTTGCGTCTATGAATGCCCGAAAATATCCCGAGCTCCTGATGCAGGCAGCTGCAAAAGAAAATTTTCATTGTACAGCCTTTCAGATTCTGCAATTTTCCAACAATCCATATCTGTCGGCCTTTGATAAAACAGATCTTTTCAGAAGATGCATGGCCATCAGTAATCAATCAGAAGAACCGGGAATCTGGAAAGAAACCTATCAGAATCTGCTCCGGGTAATGATCTGCAAAATAACTTTGGAGGAATCTCAGTTCAGCGATCCGGAGAGCATCAAAGAATTACAGGATTTTACAGAACACCAGCAAGAAAAGCTGGAACAGGAAATGCAGTTAAAAATCCCAAAAGAAAAAAACTGCTGAAATTTTATTGATGAATGAACTGAAATGTATGCTGGCATGCATTTCCGTCGTAACAGCAGAAAAAATACAGGGACACAAATGCACCGAATTGGCCGAGAAGAGCTGGCGATCTGGCAGAAGTATCGAATATATATGGAATGCAGAAATTCTAAATCCACAAATCAGAGAAACTGTGTCCAAAGCATTCATCCGCATTTGTATCGGATGTGGATCTATGTATCTTCAGAATGTACAGGAAGAACATATAAATCCCGAGCAGATCCAGGAAGCAGCGGAAGAAATCTCATTACTTCTGTATCATTACAGCGATCTTTTGCTTCCGGAAGAAATGCCGGTCTATCAAATCCCTATCTATCAAACGCTCCAAATTGCAAATATGAGACTGGAGCGAAAGGAAAATGCATTGTACTATGCCCAAAAAGGAGTTGTATTGTGTGATCTGTTTTCTGCTGGTCAGAATGCGCAATTAAATGGTCTCATTCAGGATTCAAAAAACATGTTTCAGCAATATATCAATCAAAATGTACCTGCTGCATCCCGCCCGGCAAAAAAGAAGGGGCTTTTCTCCCGGCTCTTCCAGAGATAGCAGGAGAAAAGCTGTCCCGAAAGAATCCTTTATTTTCCTGGAAGCGCGGTTTATAAGGTGCCTCCATATTCCACAATCATGTTTCGAATAATATCCAGCGTCTCCTCCTGTGACCATGCCATGTTTCCAATTCTCCAGAAACTGGCAAAATTCATATAGTTTTTGTGAGAAGCCGGATTCTTTTAAAATGTAATATTGCAATCCATGACTTGTATTGTTCCAAAATGCAATTCCATTATGAACATTAGAGCTACATACAATGGAGATATGTTTCGGCAGCTGGACGAAATTTTCTTTTACACAAATGCAGGAATGAGGTGTGTGCAGCATATATTGATAATAACTTTTCAACAGCCACAGGCGCATCGCAGGATCAAGAGGCTTATAAAGCATATCCGGATAGCCTGCAATGCGTCCCTGCTCCATTAATTGTCGTAAGCCAGATATGCAGAAAATATGTACCATACTTTCCGTTTCCATGTGCCGGATCCGCTGAAAGAGAGAAGATAAGAGCTGTTCTTTTTCCACTCCATCCAGGATGATCTGCTGTTTCAGTACATTTAACGGAATCAGATGCAGAAGACATGGTGAATATTCAATATAATAGTTATGCGTTACATAACCTTCATTCATCATAACATTGACATCTTTTACATAAGCATTTAAATCAGAGCAAAACAACATTTCCTTTGCTATTTTTCTTTCCTGAATAAAGGAATTCTTCAGTAATTGTATTTGTTGCGCATCTCTGAGAATAATTCCTTTCGCCGTATGAAAATTGATTCCAATTGCAATATGGTCTGTGATCAGCCAGTTGGGAAGTAAGCCTGCTTTTTTCGCCTCGGACTCAGCAGAAGAAACGTAATAATAAAATGGTTTGTAGTTTTCATAGTTCATTGCCGGTTTCAGACTGCATATTTTCCGAAGGTTATCCAGTGTATTTTCCGTTGTCTGATTCTGCAGCAAAGGAAAAAGATGCTCTAATCTGCGATAGGGCACTTCATGAATAATCTGAACAAGATATCGTAAATGTTCCAGTGAAATTTCCGGAGTACATAAGCAAATCGTGGAATCGGAAGCATTTATCATTGCTTTTCGAATACACGCATAAATTGCAAAGATATTGTCCAGCGTCATATCCGTATCCGGAATTCCTGAAACACTTGGAGAAACAGAGACTTGAGGAAATTCAACCACATCCTGCTGGATAATACGGATCAGTTCTTCCATACATTGCCACTGGCTCTTTCCCATTTTTTCCTGGCGATAAAGGAACAGGAGATCTGCTCTTGTATTTCCGGTGCATTCCATCGCATCAAGAAGACAGGTCAGGCGCTCTTCTTCTTTTGGAATACGTTTTCCTTTACTCATTTTAGAAATGTATCCAGCTGCATACCACTGGCCTCAGACAGATAATATAAAGTTTTTCCTGTATTTTTTATTTCCTTTTCAAGCCTTTGTGAAAAATCGCTCATGTAGTATCAAAGTTCCTTTCCGGACAACAGCAAATATCCGATGGCTTGGGCAGAATGCTGTTTTCCTGTCGACATTGATCTAAGTATACAGGAAAAAGCCAAAATATGCAAAATTTTTCACACAAATTCATCTGCTTTTTCTGCAAAAAAGCTTTATATCATTTATAACATTACGAAGGAGAAAACTAATATGCTTTTCATCGCTATCCTAATCTTAATCTTTTTGATGTATCGATTTTTTACCTTTCGTGCCGAAATGGTTTTTACCATGTCCTTAATTGCCCCGATCATGATCGTAATCGGCGCCTGCTATTTACCTGGAAAATATCATGAAGCCGGAATTTTTCTTCTGGTTATCGGTGCATTTATGCTGGCCGTTGTTCTGCTTATCTGCCGCCTCACTGCACGGGGTGTTGAAAAAGGACTGCGGCTGGAGTATTACAAAAACCTGATTATTTATGGCGCCCTCAAATTTTTACAGAACCTTTCTAAAGCAACGATTGTTTTTAGCTTTCTGGCCGCTTCACTAGGTGCCTTCTCTATGGACTACAAAGAAAGACTGGATACCAAAGGAAGAAAAATTTATGTAAATGATAACCTGCGTGACCCGGAAGGCAACCAGTATGAAGAAGTAGAAAAGTAAAAAAAGCAGGCACGAATCACCTTTTTTCGGGAATCGTGCCTGTTTTTTTTACGTATGCATCAATTTCAAAAATTCATTCTCCGGCATTTCAACACCAAGTAGTGTCTTCATCATCTGAAGAAATACATCATCGGTTTCTTTTTGAGCGTTCAGACAGACCATGATGACCGACAGTTTATCATACTCTTTCCTCTTGCTGCATTACTTTTTGTTTCCCCTTACGCTGTTTTTACTATAGCATATTTTTCTCCTGTTTGCACCTACCTACAGGACTGCTACTAGCTACTCTCTCAAGATGCAGCGTATCAAAAAGGGAGCTTCCGCTTCACGAATTTTTATTCGTTAAAAGTGTATCATTGTGAAACGCTCGTTGCGTCCGCCAGAGGAAGCCTGTGGATCTGCCCGGAAGAAGTCTCCTGTGACTATTTTGACTGGTGCGAGGGAAAACTTTCCGCGATCAACCAGTACCATGGCGAATACATGGCGCAGTACAACTGGCTGAGTTTACCAACGGGGAGCTGAACCGGGGGAGAGGCCGATAAGAAATTCACACAAATCTGACTATTTATGATATACTGAATGAAATGCTCTTAGTTCTGAATTCTTTTATGCTCCGGCACAGATCTTTCGGGACGAATTTTACTTTTCTATGTCGAAATCCACCATTTTTTCGACATACGAAGAAAGGAACGTTATGAAAATTATTTTTATCCGCCACGGCGAACCAAATTATGAAATTGATTCTCTGACCGAAAAAGGCTGGCGCGAGGCCGAGCTGCTTTCGAAACGCACAGCAAAATGGAATGTCACCGATTTTTACTGTTCTCCGCTTGGCCGTGCGAAAGATACGGCTTCTTTTACACTGAAAAATGCAGGCCGCGAAGCCGAAATTCTTCCATGCTGCGGGAATTTGATGCACCTGTCATTGACCGGAAACGGGAAAACGCCGGATTCCATGGGATTTTCTGCCGGATGTGCTCGATGCAAACCGGGATCTCTATGACCAGGATCTCTGGACGAAAAATCCGATTATGCAGACCGGAAACATGGACGAGAATTACCATTTTGTGACCGACGGACTCGATGCACTGCTTGCGCGCTACGGCTATGTACGCGACGGTTACCGCTATCACGCTTCGGATGAAACAAACCGCGAACCGTCATCGTCTGCTTCTGCCATCTCGGCGTCACCTGTGTGGCACTGTCGCATCTGCTGAATATGACGCCGGTACAGCTCTGGCAGGGCATGTTCCTGGCACCGACTTCCGTCACAATCGTCGGAAGCGAGGAACGCAAGCTGGGCGAAGTATACTTCCGCTGCCAGACCGTCGGCGATGTCCATCATCTGCTTTCCGCGGGCGAACCGGTTTCGTACTATGGAGCCTTTAATGATCCATTTCAGTTTTAAAAATCACAAAAAGGAGTCTTTTATCATGAATGAAGCAAAATTTCAGGCAAAATTAAGAGAATATGCAAAGCTGATCGTAAAAATCGGCGCAAATGTACAGAAAGGACAGCGTGTCCGCCTCCAGGCCGGCGTCGATCAGGTTCTGCTTACCCAGATGGTGACAGAGGAGTGCTATCAGGCGGGCGCAAGCTATGTGGAAGTGATCTGGGAATGCGGTGAGATCAACAAAATGCATTATCAGTATGCCACCGCAGAAACACTTGGCGCGGTTCCGCACTGGGAAGAAGAGCGTTTCAAACAGATGACGGTTGATCTGCCGGTTCGCATTTTCATCGACTCCTCCGATCCGGACGAGCTCGCCGGCATTCCTGCGGACCTGCTCTCCACCGTTCGTCAGATGCGTGGAAAGGTCATTAAAAAATACCGTGACCAACTTGATGGAAAGCATCAGTGGCTGATCGTTGCCGCCGCTTCTCCAAAATGGGCAGAAAAAGTATTCCCGGGCGAGCCGGAGGATATTGCTGTTGAAAAACTGTGGGATGCTATTTTCGACTGTGTTTACTTAAAAGACGGCGAAGATGCAGAAAAGATCTGGCAGGCACACTGCGACCTCATGACCCAGAAAGCCAGCTGGCTGAATGAGCAGGCATTCCACAAGCTGCATTACACCAGCAAAAACGGTACGGATTTCACCGTTGAGCTGATTCCGGGCGCAAAATGGAGCGGTGCCGGTGATATCAACCATACGAACAACACCTTCTATGTTCCAAACATGCCGACCGAAGAAGTCTTCACCAGCCCGATGAGAGGAAAATGTGAAGGCCGTCTCGTTTCCACAAAACCTTTAAGCTGGTCGGGACAGATCATCAACAACTTTACCGTCGATTTCAAGGATGGAAAAGTCGTTGACTGCCACGCAGAGCAGGGCGAAGAGGTTTTGAAAAAAATGTTCGCCATGGACGCCGGTGCTGCAATGCTCGGCGAGGTTGCACTCGTTCCGAAAGAATCTCCGATTAACCAGTCCGGGCTGATGTTCTTTAATACCCTTTTCGATGAAAACGCATGCTGTCACGTTGCAGCTGCGCCGGTTTCCTGAGGTGCTCGATGGATTTCTGGAGATGAGCAACGAGGAAATTCTGGAAAAAGGTGTGAATGATTCTCTGATCCACGTTGACTTTATGGTTGGATCGGATGACCTGCACATCGTAGGTATCCGCGAAGATGGAAGCGAAACCGATATTTTTGTAAATGGTACCTGGGCAGAGTAAATCTGCTGTTTTTCGCAATAGAAGCAGGGGACTTCCTTTATTTAGTCAAAAAACAGACCCGGGGCAATCTACCGTTTTTTGTAGACTGCCCCGGGTTCTGTTTTTGAAAAAAATCAGTTTCCAGACTTCCCTTTTCTCATATAAGGATTTCGATACAGCGAAATCACAAGTTCTGCTGCCATGAAGCACCAGATGATCGGTTCGCACCAGATCACGGCACTGTAGTGGTAGCGCGGGATAAACACCATCGCAAAAATAATTTTTCCGAAAAGCTCAATAAAACTCGACAGCAGCGGAAGAATCTTTTCTCCGAGCGCCTGCAGTGCAAGGCGGCTGCAGTTGACAAGGCCAAGTGCAAAGAAGAACGGAATGGCTACACGGAGGTAGCGGGCTCCGTTTCCGAGGACAGTCGGGTCGGACGAGCCGGAGATCAGATGAACCATTGTCGGTGCAAGCGGCGTGACAAGGAGAATCAGGCATGCGGTCACGCTGAAGCAGAAAATATAAGCATAGCGAATGCCTTTCCGTACGCGCTCCCAGTTGTCCGCGCCGCGGTTCTGTGCCACATACGTGTTGACTGCCTGTGCCATCGAGGAAAGCGGCATCATCGAGAACGAAAACAGCTTTCTTGCGGCAGTATGTCCCGCAATTGTTTCATAGCCGAGGCTGTTGATGCCCGGCTGCAGGACGATCGAACCAACGTAAATGATACTGCTCATGAATCCCATTGAAAATCCCTGCGCCAGCAGATCTGCGTACAGTCCGCGGTCCAGCGCGAAGTGGCGTTTTTCCGGAAGCAGGATTTTCGCTTTCGTAACAATATAAATCAGGCAGAGCACAACGGAAATGCCCTGTGCGATTACCGTTGCGATCGCAGCGCCCCGAACGCCCATACCAAAGGAACGGATAAACAGCAGATCGAGCACAATGTTCACCAGAGATGAAAAGATCAGGAACACGAGCGGCATAAAGCTGTTTCCAATCGCCCGCAGCAGACCGGAGCACAGGTTGTAGGCAAACATGACAAACAGAAAAATCGAGAGAATCGAAATGTAGCTGTACGATTCCTCCAGAATTTCCGCCGGTGTTTTCAACAGCCGCAGCAGCGGATGCATAAAGATTGTCGCAAGAATGGTGACTACCAGTGTAACGACAACGCCGATGACAATACAGGATGCAACCGATTTTTTCATCCGGTCTGTCTCCTGCCGTCCAAAGCACCGCGCCGTGACGATCGCAAGACCATTTCCGACTCCGAACGTAAATCCAGTCATCATCTCATAGATCGACGAGCAGGCGCCCATGGCCGCAATCGACGAATCACCGAGCGTATAGCCGACAATCAGCGTGTCCATCGTGTTGTAAATCTGCTGAAACACGCGGGACGCCATGATCGGCAGGGCAAAAAGCAGCAGAGATTTCAGGATCGGGCCGTGAAGCAGATCGACCTGAGAACTCCGCCGGGTTTGTGTCTGTGACATAAAAAATTCCTCCCTCTAAGTATAATGCATTGTTACCATTATATCAGAAGAGAGGAATTACCGGGCAGATAAAATACCCAAAACCATAAAAAAATACAATAATACAAAACTTTTACGGATTTTCGTCAATGATCGTGCATGTTCCACCTTTTTCTTCGAAGTAATCCTGCAGCTGCGCCGACAGCACATTCACATCCTCGTACTGCTCCGGCCGCACATGGTTCGAAATCCAGCATCGCCGCCCTCGTACAGGATCTGATACTGACTGTTATAGGAAGCTTCATATACATATGATTCCCCGTCGAGCGTGCATTCATAACGAACCGTGCGAAGCGACGCTTCATCCCGCAGCTGTGATTCCGTGTACACCCGAAGTCCGATCGCCGCTCCAATCAGAACAAAGATCGCCGCAAACACACCAACAAACGCATACCGGATCACTTTCCGTCTCCGCACTGCCTGCTGCACCAGCTGATCATTTAAGACCGCAAGCTGCTGTGCAATCTCATTCAGTTCCGAAGCTGCTCCTCCTCTACTTCCGGCCCGCCGCCCAGCAGCACACTCACCGGCACCTCAAACAGCTCCGCCATCCGATCCAGCATCACCGCATCCGGAACCGAAATCCCGGTATCACATAGTTAAAGATATTGGTGTCATTCAATCAATTTTGCCGATAAAGCGGTAGAAGATTTCTACCTCCTGTTCCCGGCTTCCGTCCTCGTTCTTGACCGCTTCATGGACAAGGATTTTCTCAATCAGCGTGTTCAAGAGTTCGGCGGTGAGTTCCGTGGGATTGACGCACTCTTTCATCAAGGCAATCCATTTTTCTGCGTCTGCGGTGCTCTGGCTTTCAGCGGCAATAGCGGATTGAAGCTGTTCAATCTTTTCTTCCAGTTCCGCCTGTTCGCTTTGGTACTTCCCGGACAGCATATTGAAGTTGTATTCCGTGATACGCCCCGCCGCCCAGTCCTCATACATCCGGGCAAACAGGGTATCGACCTCGGCTTTCCGCTTCTCCGCTTTTTTCAGTTCAGCGGCCTGCTTCTTCCTTGCGGCGGCCTGTCCTTTGTCATTGGCGTTCAGCAGCCGCTTCAAAAGCTGTTCTTCATCGTGCTGTACCAGCCCCGACCAGTATTGCAGACGGGAGAGAACATAGGCGTAAAGCACATCATAGCGGATGTAGTGCATGGAGCATTGGCGTGTGCCCTGTCCGTACTTGCTACAATGATAATGGCCGTAAGGCTTGCTGTTCTGCCTGTTCTCCCCATAGGACAACGACCAGCCGCAATCCGAACATTTTACCAATCCGGAAAAATCTGTGTTGTACCGTCCTTGCATTTTCTGCGGCGGTTTGCTATCTGCTCCTGTACCTGCCGGAAAACCTGTTCGCTGATAATCGGCTCCTGCGTGTTCTCCACCCGCACCCATTCACTTTGGGGCTTGCGTATCCTCCGCTTGTTCTTAAAGGAATGTTTGTTTCCCGGTAGTGGATGGTATGGCCGATATAGGTTTC
>ENA-OPZM01000153-OPZM01000153.1-human-gut-metagenome-genome-assembly--contig:-NODE-153-length-29882-cov-2.323206_pt1 | contig 29882 bp, 37 predicted proteins | sample MGYA00242478_ERZ504493 | MGnify/ENA primary metagenome ERZ504493 (study PRJEB26092, sample SAMD00036227) | human gut metagenome | host: Homo sapiens | study: EMG produced TPA metagenomics assembly of... | reverse complement strand
CTCATCAAACGTAATCTGTGACACCGCTTCGCTTTTTCTGCTGATCTGATGCAGAATCTTTTTTACAAAATCCATAAGGCTCCTCCCACTCTAATCCTCAAATACGACTGAGATTCCCGCCGCCGCTTTCGTTTTCAGCACGACGTAAGGCAGGAGGCGGCGCCTTTCTGCTCCTCCTTTGCGGCAGGTCCGACGAGTTTTGTCCGTACGAAAAACGGCGTTTTCCGATTTCGATACTTCTTCGATCTGTATGGAAAAGCCTCCGCTTTTCTGCTTTCCGTAGCCGCGCAGTATGTAGAGATCGTCCCCGCTCTCGTACGCCATCTGGAACGCGGATTCTTTTTTCCTGCGCAAAATCTGATCGATTTCCGGCGGAAAATCGCCCGGCTTTACAATCGCATACGACAGTTCCTTCCGCTCGCCCTCGCTCACATCTGTGATCCGGCACGATGCCAGGAGCATCAGAATCACCGCCGCCAGAAGAACTCTTCCCCGTCTCTTTTTCTTCATCATTCCAAACGCCGCTTCCTGCTCTTTCTATCCATTGTATGACGGGCCACAGTCTTCTATGACGCAAAATCTTTTTCCGAAAAAGACGAAAGTTATTGCAACCCGCCCCATATATGACGTATACTGAAAAGTACGCAATAACTGAATATCACTATTTTTACCAAGAGGAGAAAAAGATTCATGATTCGTTTTATTCTGGTCATTCTGACCGCTTTTCTGTATCTGATTCTGTCGATCCCGGTGCTTCTTGTTCTGCTTCTGATCCGTAAGAAAAAGCCGGAGGTCTGTGACAAGGTAAGCCGCTCCCTGATCCGCTGGATTTTTCGCGTAATTCTGTTTTTTTCCGGCACGAAGGTCACCGTAAAAGGTCAGGAAAATATTCCGAAGGACCGGGCTGTTCTATACATCGGCAATCACCGCAGCTATTTTGATATCCTTGTAACCTACACAACGGTTCCGGGCTCCTGCGGATTTGTCGCAAAAAAAGAGCTTTCACGCATTCCGCTGTTAAAGAACTGGATGGAACTCATCCACTGCCTGTTTCTCGACCGTTCCGACATCAAGCAGGGTCTGCAGATGATTCTCTCCGGATGTGAGGAGATCAAAAGCGGCACTTCCATCTGTATCTTCCCGGAAGGCACCCGCGGCAAAACACCAAGCGAGCTGGAGCTCGGCGAATTCCACAACGGTTCATTCAAGATGGCAACAAAGACCGGCTGTCCGATCATTCCGCTTTCCATCTCCGGTTCCAGAAATATTCTGGAAGCACACTTTCCGAAGATCCGCGCCACACACGTTACTGTGACGTACGGCAAACCGATTCTTCCGGGTGAGCTTACGAAGGAAGAGAAAAAAGAGATTGGAAATTATACGAAAAACATTCTGCTGGAACAGCTGAAAGAAAATCCGGCAAGATAAAATCAATGACTGGCCTGAGCGTGTCTGAAAAACCATTTCCGCAAGCTGCAAGCCCCACTTTGCGGTATATTTTGCCCTCATTCGGTTGCCGTAGCCCGCTACGCCGCCTCATTCGAACAAAATCTCCCACAAATTGTGACGCGCATCTTGCAGAAAGCCTTTTCAGACACGCTCTAGAAAAAGAGCCGAACCCTTCTGTTTTTTTCCAGAAGTGTCCGGCTCTTTTTCTGTCTTATACTCTTATTTCTCTGCAGAGAGCATCTCCACAATCTTTCCATATTCCATAAAATGCGATGCCTTTACCAGAATCTGATCGCCGTCCTGTAAGAGCTTCGGCAGTTCTGCCATCAGGCTCTCGCGGTCTGCAAAGTGGCGTACCTCAAGCTTCGAATCAGCCTCTTTTGCCGCTTTTGCAAGATGCTCGCAGAGCGGTCCCGCACAGTAGAGGGCGTCAATGCCGCAGGTTCCGGCGTGTGTGCCGACTTCGGCGTGAAGTGCTGCCTCATCGGTTCCAAGCTCGCCCATATCGCCGAGTACAGCCACTTTTCTTCCCTTCGCCTCTTTCAGAACATCGAGAGATGCCTTCATCGAAACCGGGTTTGCGTTGTAGCAGTCATCGACAACGGTGTATTTTCCTGTCTCGATGATGTGGAATCTTCCGCTCACCGACTGCAGTGTCTCGATTCCCTGTTTGATCTGCTCCAGCGTCAGCCCGTACGTGCATCCGACTGCGGTTCCGGCCAGCGCATTGTAAACCATATGGCGTCCCGGAATCGGAATCAGTGCAGAAAAGCTCCCTGCGGGGTATGAATCCGGCAGGAAATGCCGCGGAAGCCTGGCTCTCGATCTCATCGGCATAATATTCGTTTTTTTCATCCAATCCGAAATGAACCGGCTTGATGCGTGAACCGTTCCAACAGTAGACAGCTTATCATCGTCCCCATTGATGATAATGTGCCCGTTCTCACGCAGATGATCAAAGATCTCGGTCTTCGCCTGTAAAATACCGTCTCGCGTCTTCAGATTTTCCAGATGGCACCAGCCGATATTCGTAATGACTGCGGTCTCCGGGCGTGCGATCTTCGCCAGACGGTGCATCTGGCCGAAATCGTCGATTCCCATCTCGAGAACCGCCATCTCATCTTCCTCACGCAGACGGAAAACAGTGAGCGACAGGCCCAGCTCATTGTTGAAGTTCGCATCCGTTTTCAGCACACGGTATTTCTGCGCCAGCACCGACGCGATTGTCTCTTTCGTGCTGGTCTTTCCAACGCTTCCCGTAATGCCGACAACCGGAATATTGAGCTGCTGCATATAGTATTCTGCCATTGCTTTAATGGCCTCCATGGAATCCTTCACGAGGATATACGGGCATGGCGGTGTTTCAAGTTTCTGCTCGGAAATGACAGCAAGTGCGCCCTGGGAAGCCACGTTCGGGATAAATTTATGGCCGTCCACACGCTCACCCTGAATTGCAACGAAGAGGCTTCCCTCTCCCGCTTTCCGGCTGTCCGTCACAATATCGGCGACTTCCGCTGTTTTCTTTTCTTCCGGTCCGAAGTAGATTCCGCCGCACACCTCTGTGATGTGCGCAAGTGTCATATTTTTCATGCGTTGTTACCTCTTTTTCTGAGCGAAAGCTGAATCAGCAGCTCGCACAGCTCCGGATAGGAAATGCCGAGTACCTGCGCCTCCTGCGGCAGAAGGCTCGTCGGCGTCATGCCCGGGAGGGTGTTTGCCTCGAGGCAGTACATTCTTCCGTCTTTGCGCATCATAAAATCAAGACGGCAGTAATTTTCGATGCCAAGGGCAGCTGCTCCGTCCTCTGCGTGCTTCTGCATTTCTTTCGTCTGTTCCTCGGTCAACACGGCAGGGCACGTCTCAACGGTGGATCCTGCTTTGTATTTGTTCGTGTAATCATAGAAGCCTTCGATCGGTGCAATCTCGATGATCGGGTAAGCCTTTCCGTCTACCACGCCAACGGAGAACTCTCTTCCCTCGATATACTCCTCAACGACAACCTCCGGTTCGTAGGAGAAAGCATCCTTCATAGCCTGCCAGTATTCTTCGTTCGTGTGTGCAATATAGACACCGACACTGGAACCGCCGCAGCACGGTTTTACGACAACCGGAAGCTCCAGGCCAAAGCCGGACAAAGGCTCGCTCTCCTGGCCTTTTTTCAGGGTCACGCCGTTCGGGGTCGGCACATGGTGTGCACGGAAGAACTGTTTTGTGATGGATTTGTCCATTGCGAGGGCGCTGCTTAAATAGCCCGTTCCGGTATACGGAATGCCGAGCAGATCGAACGTAGCCTGTACCTTTCCGTCCTCTCCGTTTGCGCCATGCAGGGCAAGGAAAACAACATCCGCTGCCTCGCAGAGTTCCAGTACGTTCGGTCCGAAAAATCTGCGGCGGGATTCGATCATTTCGTTTAATCCTGCATCAAAGCTGTGCATATATTCTGCTGCTTTGTCTATATCGTACGCCTCCTCTGCAAATACATCTTCCAGGTTCCCCTTCACATCGATACCGCAGAAAACGTCTACCAGAACTGCCTGATGGTTTTTCTCGCGGAGTGCCTTGCAGACCATAGTTCCCGATGTAATGGATACCGAACGTTCCGTGCTGGTTCCTCCAGCTAATACTACTATTTTCATCTATCAAAATCTCCTTTATTTGATGTGCTTCTGCTGTGATGCTTAAGCGTTTTTCCTACAGGCTGTTTTTCTGTGTAGGCTGCGGCCCGGTTACATCATCCAGGCTATAGTATACGATAACCGGGTCACCAATTTCAATAGCATTGAACACTTTTTCTGCTTCTGTGTATGGGGTATTCACACATCCGTGGGATCCGTTCGTCAGATAGATGTCCCCGCCGTACTCGGTACGCCAGCTCGCATCGTGGATTCCGACGTCGCCGTTAAACGGAAGCCAGAACATGACATGGCTCGGATAGACTTGAAATCACAGTCACTTTTCTTCGCATCCACCGCCCAGACACTGCCTGCCGGAGTGTCATAGCCCGTCGCATGATTGCCCGTTGTGACCGGTGTTTCCGTCACCAGAACGCCATCCTTGTAGCACCACATTTTCTGCTGGGAAATGCACACCTCGACGTATGTATTTCCGATATCATTGGCCGAGCGGTCATTGGCCGTATAGAGGTAAACCGGGTCGAGATTTCCCTGTGTTTCGTCCTCGATCGCCTGCAGAAGTGCCTGCGTCGTCTCCTCCTTGTCGATGCACCAGCCGTAATCGCCGCCCGCATTCAGGTTAATGGTCGCGCCAAGACTCGTTTTGAAGGTATGCGCCAGCCCGAAGGTGTCCGTCTCATACGCCATATGGCGCACAAAAGCTGCCGCTTCGTCCTGCGAAATCGTGTAGGTTCCATCCTCCCCCTGTACGAGCCAGCTCTGTAAGGTCGCCCGGTCTATGGCATAGCTGTTTTCACCGATTGCATACGTGATCCGCGCCGCTGTCAGGTGGTTCAGTTCCGCCATTTTCCCATTCAGTGCTTCATCATCCTGCGTAATGTCCGGTTTCCGGTAAACATCTTTTTCTTCCAGATCCACGCTCGCCGCTCCGGCATCCAGCGCCTCGATGACAGCCTGCTCCGCCTTCTCATAGTCCACCTGTCGCCCTCTGTTTCCGGTCACAATGACGTACGAGGTTCCGTCATCCGTCAGATACGCATCCGTCGGCGCTTCCTGCTGTTCTTCCTGAAACCCTTCCATCGTCTGCAGTTTTTCCTGCACCATTTCTTTGTCATAGACAGAGTCCGCCGCCACCTGGTTTTCTTTCTCTTTCCAATAGAATGCAGGCCATGCAAGAGTATTCTGGGACTCCAGCAGTTTTTCCACCGCGTGGTCGTCCACATACGTGAGGCCGATCTCCGTGCCGCTTAATGTCTCTGTTTTTCCACCGCGCTCGGTAATGCTGAGTGTATAATCCACAATGTGCTTCTGAATTTCCTCTTTGACCTGCTCTGCGGTCAGCCCTGCGCAGTTCAGTCCGTTGATCGCGGTTTTCGGGAAAAAGTGGGATGCATAGTAATGCCCCACGCCCGCGTAACCGCCTGCGGCCGCAAGGAGTATGATTCCTGCGGCAATTCCTATTACTTCTTTTTCATGTTTTTCCTTTCTGTCCCATAGAAAATTTCTTTTTAACTTTCTAATAGAAAAAAGCCGGAACTCCCACACCAGAGTTCACAAAAACTGTGTCCCCCGGGAGAATCCGGCTTTTGTATTTTTACTTATCTGTTATTTGCTTTCCAGAATCTTATCCACGCTGACCAGTTTGACACTCAGCACGAATACCTGACCTGCGATTTCCAGCTCTTCCGGTGTCGGGAAGGACGGTGCAATACGGATGTTGGAATCCTGCGGATCGTTGTGATATGGATACGTTGCGCCCGCGCCTGTCATGGTAAGACCGGCCTCTTTTGCCTTTGCAACGATCTTCTTTGCGCATCCCTCCATCGCATCGAAGGAGATGAAGTATCCACCGTTCGGTTTTGTCCAGGAAGCGATGCCAAGGCCGCTCAGCTCCTGATCCATTACCTGCAGAATTGCCTCGAATTTCGGTCTTAAGATCTCAGCATGCTTTTTCATCTGATTCATCACGCCGTCCAGGTTCTGGAAGAATTTTACATGGCGCAGCTGATTCAGTTTATCATGACCGATGATCTGGAAGTTCATGTACTCCTGTGCCTCTTTGAGGTTTGCCTCAGAAGAAATGAGAGCTGCAATTCCGGCTCCCGGATAGCTTACTTTCGAAGTGGATACGAACTCATAGACCATATCCGGATTTCCGGCTTTCTCGCACTCCTCGATGATGTTCAGCAGGTGATCCTGTCTGTCATCATACAGGTGATGGATAATGTATGCATTATCCCAGAAAATACGGAAGTCTTTGGCTGCCGGTTTCAGGTTTGCAAATCTTCTGACGGTCTCATCGGAGTAGGTGTAGCCTGCGGGTTGGAGTATTTCGGTACACACCAGATTCCCTTGATGGCGTCATCTTCTGCAACGAGTTTTTCTACCATGTCCATGTCCGGTCCTTCCGGCGTCATCTGAACATTGATCATCTCAACGCCGAAGTACTCGGTTACACCGAAGTGACGGTCATAGCCCGGTACCGGACAGAGGAATTTTACTTTGTCCAGCTTGTTCCACGGAGTGCAGCCTGCAACGCCCTTCAGGAACGAACGTGCTACGGTATCAAACATAATGGTAAGGCTGGCGTTTCCGTAAACGATGACGTTTTCCGCCGGAACCTCACAGATATCTCCGATCAGTTTTCTTGCTTCCGGAATACCGGTCAGCACGCCGTAGTTCCGGCAGTCGGTTCCATCTTCTGCGAAGGTGTCTTCATTTTTCGAGAGAACGGTAAGCATTCCTTCCGTGAGATCTAACTGGGCTGCTGCAGGTTTTCCTCTGGAAATATTCAGATTGAGGCCTTTTGCTTTTACCTCTGCAAATTCCTGCTCCAGTCTGGCTTTCTCGGCAACTAATTCTTCTTTGGTCCATTCGATATACGGTTTCATGAAACGTCCTCCCTTGTACTTTCCTTACCCGTTTTTCAGGTTTCTTGCTCAACTAAAGACCATTTTACCAGATCATGAGTTTCTGTCAAGGAGAACTTGCATGTTTTATACACTTTTCAGCATTTTATCCCACTTTTTGCAGTTTTATACTTCATTTCCTGCAATTTCAGCCAAATGTTTTTCGTATGACGGACATACGTCCGCTGCCAAAAGATGTTTTAAACGTTGTCAGACTGCCATCTTCCCGATGCACCGCACGGCAGAACAAGGCCGGTCGACTTGACCGGAAGGCCGATTTCCTGTGCTTCTACGTGGCCTTTGTACTGTTTTAATTCCAGGGAAATCATGTACGTCAGGACAGCCGGTGCAAGTCCTGTCGTGTAAGAATTCACAAGGAAGAACAGCGGGTCATCGCTTAAGAGCTGCGTGCAGAGCTTGATGAACGGATGAATCGACTCCTCGATTTTCCAGATCTCGCCCTTTGGTCCTCTTCCGTAGGACGGCGGGTCCATGATGATCGCGTCGTAGTGGTTGCCTCTGCGGATCTCGCGCTCGACAAATTTGGTGCAGTCATCCACAAGCCAGCGGATCGGCTTGTCCGAAAGGCCGGACACGGCAGCGTTCTCTTTTGCCCAGTTGACCATGCCTTTGGATGCATCGACATGTGTGACGCTTGCGCCTGCTGCGGCCGCTGCGAGCGTTGCGCCTCCCGTGTAGGCGAACAGGTTCAGCACTTTAATCGGGCGGTTGGCACGGCGGATCAGATCGCCGAACCAGTCCCAGTTCGTTGCCTGCTCCGGGAAAAGGCCGGTGTGTTTGAAGCTGAACGGTTTCAGGCGGAAGGTCAGGTCTTTATAGTTGATCTCCCACTGCTCCGGCAGATGGAAAAACTCCCATTCTCCGCCGCCCTTGCTGCTTCTGTGATAATGACCGTTTTTCTTTTTCCAGCCCGGATTTTCTTTTTTCGTGTTCCAGATGACCTGCGGGTCTGGTCTTACCAGAAGGTAATCTCCCCACCGCTCCAGTTTTTCTCCGCCGGACGTATCCAGCACTTCATAATCTTTCCATCCATCTGCTATCCACATTTTATTGGTTTCCTTTCTCTTTTATCTCAAAATTTATCGTGTTCTGAATTGTACGTTCCTATGATACCATAAAAGTATTGTTTTTCCAAAACATTTCTTATATCATAGTTCTGGGCATCCGCGCATTTGATCCGGAAATCTGCCCGTGGAAAGGATTTTTCTCATGGAAACCGTACTCTTATATCAGATCAAAGGAACGAAAACAGCTGTGCTTTTAAAGCCGGTTCTCTTAAAGCTCGGTATCCGCGTGCGCATTGTGGAACCGGAACAGTATCTCCAGTCGATCGGATTTCTTGCCGGAAATAAAGCATTTGCAGAATCCCCCGAAGCCTATGACGGCGCCGGATTTGATGAACCAATGATGGTCATGGCCGGCTTTCCGAGCGGAAACTTGATCTTTTTCTCACCGAAATGCGCCGGAAAAAAGTGCCGCCGATCGCCTCAAAGCCATCGTCACAACGCAGAACCAGGCGTGGAATTCGCTGCAGCTCTACAGAGAATTAAAAGAAGAACACGAAAAAATGAAATCGTACCGGAAATAACTGGTCTGGTCAAAAAATCCGGAATTGGAACTTTTTCTTCATGCCACCACTCCCTATAATAGGGTGCAATCAAGGAACGAAAGTTCCAGATACCAAAGGAGTGCGTTGTTATGAAAAATGAAAAAGTCTGGAAAATCGCAATGACAGGTGTCTTTGCAGCCCTTTCCTACGTTGTCTTCACCTTCCTGCAGTTCAAAATCTGGCTGCCAGGCGGAGATGCCACCTCAATCCATTTCGGAAACGCTGTCTGTGTGCTCGGTGCGCTAATTCTCGGCGGTGTTTACGGCGGAATCGGCGGTGCGATCGGCATGACCATCGGAGATCTTCTCGATCCGGTCTATGTGGTATACGCACCAAAGACCTTCATCTTAAAATTCTGCATCGGCCTCATCGCAGGACTGATCGCACACAAAATCGGTAAAATCAACGAGCAGACCGATCAGAAACAGATCTTCAAATGGGCACTGCTTGCAGCCATCGGCGGACTTCTGTTCAATGTGATCTTCGATCCGCTCATCGGTTACTTCTACAAACTGGTTCTTCTTGGAAAACCGGCAGCAGAGGTTACCTTAAGCTGGAACGTAGCGGCAACTTCCATCAACGCCGTACTTTCCACCATCGCTTCCGTTGTCATCTACATGGCACTGCGTCCGGCTCTTCAGAAATCCGGACTGTTTAGCCAGGTAAAGGCAGCAGCGAAATAAAAAAACAAATTTCATTTACGCGATATCCAAAAAAGTCACCATGTTCTATTTCGAACCGGTGACTTTTTTCATGCATTTCTTTTTATTTTTCAGCGGTGGCTGCTGCCTCTTCTTCCTCGTGCTTCGGGGTCAGCTTCTCGTTGATGAATCCATTTTCTTTCATCTTCTCTTACTCCTCATCTTTTGTTTTTTCTCCGGCGAACCACGCTTTTTCAATCATTTCCAGTTCCCGGATATCAATACAGTTGGGAATGCTTCCTTCTCTTACCGCCTTCTGGCACTCTTTGAGATCCATCCAGCGGACTGCTTCTACTTCCGACTCCTGTAGATGCAGTTTTTCCGCCTCGACCGGCTTCGTGTAAAGATACACGGCGCTGACCTCATGATCGTGGAACGGTTTTCCGTAAAAAACACCGTGTGATACTTTTTCCAGCAGGCCAAGATCCCTCAGCTCCTCTGCCTCTGCGTGGATGCCGAGCTCCTCGCCGATTTCCCGCAGAGCCCCTTCCAAATATGTATCGCCCGCCGAAAGATGGCCGGCGCTTGAAATATCGTAGCAGCCCGGATTCGAATCTTTCCAGGCACTCCTTTTCTGCAGCAGTACCTCACAGCCGCTCTTCTCATTCGCCCGTGCAATCCAGATATGTGCCGTTCCGTGACACCGTCCCTCACTGTGCGCCACGCCGCGTTCTACGATGGTTCCGGTCGGCGTGCCGTCGCCTGAGCGCTCCTCAAAAAGTTCCATCTGTTTTCCGTTCAGCACCGCTTCTGCGAGCGTGTCGCCCACATACCGCAGCTTCAGGGAGAAAAACGGCTCGTCTTCATTCAGAAGGCGGAAAAAGATTTTGTCTCCTCCCACAGATTCAGGTGCAGGACGTTCCTCTTTTTTCACCCAGGCGAGTTCGCCTCATCACATGCAGTCGGTTCTCCCGTGAATCCGTCTGCCGTGTAGAGACACATATACTCCATGTACTCCACCGTTTTGCTGTTTTCTGCCTCTGTCACAAAGGTAACAAGACCGCGGAAACGCCAGCTCGTCAGCGTGTAGCCGGTTTCCTCTTTTACTTCACGCAGCAGGCATTCCTCCGGGCTTTCGCCAAGTTCCGCATGGCCGCCGACGCCGATCCACTTGTCCTTGTTGACATCGTTCTTTTTCACCGTGCGGTGCATCATCAGATAGCTGTCATCCTTTTCGATGTAGCACAGCGTTGTCATGCAGCCTCTGCCTCTTTCTTCTGTTTTTTCCTCCATCTTTGACTCCCTCCGTCGTGTGCCGGACTTCTTTCCGCTTCTTTTGTTTTTCAGGAAAAATGTATTTCTGCACACACCTTTTTCTCGTTTTCTATTCTACCATACTTTTTCAGAATTCCAGCAACAAATTTCTATCTTTTTGCAGATCTTTCACGAAAAATGTAACGACCATTCCGCATCTTCTTGACTCTCACACAGTACTGTGTTAAAGTGTCTGTAATTGATGTTTTGTCACCCGTAAACAACGTTTCTTATCATTTCTTACATTTGAGGTTTTCATGATGGAAAAACAGACGATAGTTGTGAAAGTCGGCACCAGCTCCCTGACACTCTCAGACGGAACCATGGATGCTGAAAAAATACGGAACATTACGACCCAGCTTGCCGCGCTGCAGACGGCAGGCCACCATGTGATTCTCGTTTCCTCCGGTGCGATCGCCGCAGGCTTTTCCCGTCTCGGCTTTAAAAAACGGCCGACGAAAATTGCCGATAAACAGGCTGCCGCTGCTGTCGGCAGGGCCTTCTGATGGAGGAATACACGAAAAATCTGATGGCGTACCAGATTCCGTGTGCGCAGATTCTTTTGAACCGCAGTGACTTTGAGGACCGCCGCCGCTATAAAAACATCTTCGGCTCCCTCTCCGTCCTGCTCGGGCGCGGTGCGATTCCGATCATCAATGAGAACGATACGATCGCGATTGAGGAGCTGAAGGTCGGCGACAACGACACGCTCTCCGCCCAGGTGGCTGCGATGCTGCATGCATCGCTTCTGATTCTGCTGACCGATATCGACGGGCTCTACACTGCCAATCCAAAGAGTGACCCGAATGCGCGCCATATCGACGTGGTAAATGAGATCACGCCGGAGCTCACTGCTGCGGCAGGCGGTGCGGGATCGGGCAACGGAACGGGAGGCATGACAACGAAGCTCTCCGCCGCTTCGCTTGCCACAAGAGCCGGTGTGCCGGTTCTGATCTGCTCCTCGGCGGAGGAAAACAACATTGTGCGTGCGGTGAAAGGAACCGCAAAAGGAACGTACTTTACCGCCAGCGGCCACAACATGAAAACGCGTCTGCAGTGGATGGCATTCTATGCGCCGAGTGCGGGCAACCTCTACGTCGATGAGGGTGCCGCAGAAGCACTTGCTGTTCAGGCAAAGAGCCTGCTTCCCAAAGGCATCGTGCAGTCGAAGGCGATTTTAAGAAAGGCGATGTCGTCAGCGTCTTCCGGCGCGGCAGCCATGAATATCTCGGAAAGGGCATTGTCAACTATGACCGGCCGGATCTGCAGAAATCATGAACGAAAGCACCAGCCACACGGAAGCAATCAACCGCGATAACTGGATCGGCGCGGAATAAATGGTGCCGAATAAAGCATTCTTTTGTTTACGAAAATTCCCCTCCGTGTTATAATATTTGTATTCAGCCGGCTGCAGGTTTTTCTTTCAGCGAGGAAAGGAAGCTGCATCCGGTTTTCCATGTGCTTTTGGTTTTGCTTCGAGAGCACAGCAAACACAAAGGAGGGTTTTTACCAATGAAATACGATTTTACATCTCTGATGAACCGCAGCGGCCACGATTCGATCGCTGTCGATCAGATCCCGATTCCGGGTGCGGAAGTCAAAGAGGGCTTCTCCCGCATCCCGATGTGGGTGGCCGACATGAACTTCCCGTCTCTTCCGACCATTCAGGAAGCAATTCACGCGAGAGTCAACGAACCGCATTTTGGCTACTTTAATCTGCCGGATGCATATTTTGACAGCATCATCCGCTGGCAGAAAGAGCGCAACGGTGTGGAAGATCTGCCGCGTGAGGCGATCGGCTATGAGAACGGCGTGCTCGGCTGTGTTGCTTCGGCTGCTGCCGCTTTTACATCCCCGGGCGAATCCATTCTTCTGCATTCCCCGACATACATCGGTTTTACCGGTGTTCTTGAGAACTGCGGACGCAATATCGTTCTCTCCGATCTTGTTCAGGATGAGAACGGCGTATGGCGTATGGACTACGCTGATATGGACCGCAAGTTAAAAGAACACAACATTCATTTCGCGATTTTCTGCTCTCCGCACAACCCGACAGGCCGTGTCTGGGAGCGCGAGGAAATTGAAAAGGCGATGGAAATTTACAAAGCAAATGAATGCGTTGTCATCTCCGATGAGATCTGGTCTGACCTGACACTGCCGGGCTTCAAACATATCCCAACGCAGTCCGTTTCGAAGGATGCACGCGAGCGCACCATCGCACTTTATGCACCGTCCAAGACCTTTAACCTGGCTGGCCTTGTAGGCTCCTACCACATCATCTACAACCGCATGCTGCGCGACCGTGTGGAGAAGGCTTCGTCCCTTTCTCACTACAATTCTCCGAACGTACTCTCTGTTCATGCGCTGATCGGCGCTTACCGTCCGGAGGGATACCAGTGGGTGGATGAACTTCGCGAAGTGCTGAAATCGAATGCGGATTATGCGTACAACTACATTCTCGAGCATTTCAAGGGCGTGAAGCTTTCCAAACCAGAAGGAACGTACATGCTGTACCTCGACTGCGAGGAGTGGTGCAAGGAGCATGATACCGATATGGATACACTGCTGAAAGCCGGTGTTGCTGTCGGCGTGATCTGGCAGGACGGACGGCCGTTCCACAGACCGTATGCGATCCGCCTGAATCTGGCACTGCCGCATGTGCTTGTGAAAGAGGCATTTGACCGTATGGATAAGTATGTATTCAATGCGAAATAATTGTATTTTCTAATTTTATAAGCCAAACATAATGAAAGACCGAAACGGACATTTTCCTCTGCCGTTCCGGTCTTTCGCTGTTTTGTGCATCCTATTTTTTCAGTTTTGCTCCAGCTCCCGCTGTGCCAGCATCTCTTCCACGTTGATGCCGTACTTCTTTAAATTGACGCGGCCGTTTTCCAGCACAATGCCGTCTGCCTCCAGCATATCCGCCTGTTTCCCGGCGCCGCCGAAGACAAATTCCGCGGCCAGTTCGCCTTTGGAGTTTACCACACGGTAGCATGGAATGTGCTCCGGATCTGTGTTTTTATGTAAGGCGTTTCCCACGGCACGCGCCATCTTCGGCTCGCCTGCAAGCGCTGCTATCTGGCCGTATGTCGCCACTTTTCCGCGCGAATCTGCTTTACCGCCTCATAGATTCTTTTGGTCGGGCTGTCCGTGATGATGTCGTAGCTCTCGGCGATCATGGTACGCACAGCGTCATCGGGTACGGTTCCGTCGAGGAGAATCGTGTTCCAATGTTCTTTGTTCTGATGATATCCCGGGATAACTGACGCGAATGCATCGCGCCAGTAGTCCCGCCATTCCGGGTTTGCTTTTACATTCAGCTGAATGATTCCGTCCTTTTCATAGACCACAGAAATGCCTTTTTGCTTCCTTTCACGCGGATGAGCTGCCAGTTGTCATCGTGAAACGGCGCTTCCTGATATGTGTCCGGGAAGGAAAGGCCATAGGATAGCGCTTCTTCTCTTGTCTTCATTGCAGACTTCCTTTCTTCCTGTCGCGGGTGTTTTGATGTTTTTTCCGCAAAACACCCGCTTTTTCTGTATTCGTCCTGCCGCTGCGATTCTGCTTTTTTCTGCGGCATTTTTCTTTATTATATCATTCCGCCTGCTTCTGCGCAATTTTTCACCTGCTATTTTTTCATCTTCGGCTGGAAAATCCAGCTTGCAAGATACGCGAAAATCAACGCCGCTGATGTTCCGACAGCCCCCGCCTTTAATCCGCCCTGGAACAATCCTAAAAATCCGCTTTCTTTTACGGCATCTTTTACTCCCTGAAACAAAAGATGCCCGAATCCGAGCAGCGGCACCGACGCGCCTGCCCCGGCGTATTCTGCAAATGGATCGTAGAGTCCCAGAAAGCTCAACACCGCGCCCGTGCACACAAGCGTTACCATAATTCTTCCCGGTAGCATTTTCGTGCGGTCGAGCAGAATCTGGCACAGGCACAAATGAGGCCGCCGACCCAGAAGGCATTGAAATATTCCATAAACGTTCCCATTTTACACATCCTCCTCCCGCTCGATTACAACCGCCTGTGCAATACCAGGCACGCTGCTGCCCTCCTGAAAGCTGACCTTCGACATCAGCGCACCAGTCGGTACAAACAGAATCCTCTTCCACTCTCCGTTTTCCAGCTTCGGCAGCAGATACTCCGCCAGCACCGATGCCGCACAGCCGCAGCCGCTTCCGCCCGCACCGGTGTCCTGTTTTGCCGGATCGAAGATCAGCATGCCGCAGTCACTGTGCTGTTCCGAGATATCGTATCCTTTTTTCTTCAGCAGCTCCAGCAGAATTTCCCGCCCCACAACGCCGAGATCTCCCGTCACAATGCGGTCGTAATCGGCCGGTTCCCGGTTGAAATCGACGAGGTTCTGTGCAATCGTATCGCACGCAGCGGGGGCCATGCAGGCGCCCATGTTCTGGTTGTCTTTCAGCCCGTAATCAATGATTTTTCCCGTCGTAGCGCCCGTGATTTTCACTCTGCTCTTCGTTTTTCCAAGCACACACGCGCCGCTTCCCGTCACCGTCCAGCTCGCGGACGGCGGGCGCTGGTTTCCGTAGGCGAGCGGAAAACGGAACTCCTTCTCCGCCGTTCCAAAGTGGCTCGATGTCACCGCCAGCACCCGGTCACCGTATCCTCCCGCGACTGCCATCGCGCCAAGCGAAAGCGCCTCTCCCATCGTCGAGCAGGCACCGAACAGGCCGTAGAGCGGGCAGTTCAGATCCACCAGCCGAACGATGATGCGATTGACTGTGCCAGAAGATCGCCCGCAAAAATCATGCGGATCTGCTCCGGCCTCACATTGGCTTTCTGCATTGCCAGCTTCGCGGTGGCAAGCTGCAGTTCACTCTCGCCCTCCTCCCAGCTCTCCTGCCCGCACATCGGGTCCGAAAGCGTGTGCGAAAAGTATTCGCCCCAGCGGTCCATCCTTTTCCTTTTCTCCTACAATCGCCGCGCTGCCCTCGATATAGACGGCTTTGGCAAACGAGATGCTCTGCTTTCCTGTCATCTGTCTCATCGGCAAATTCCTCCGTTTTCTTATTTTGCGTCTTACCATTTCTGACCTTCAGTATTTCCGTTTTTTCCATTCTTACGCATGATTTTCCTGTTTTAGGGAACTCTGTACGCTGTAGCACAAAAATCCTGTTTCAGAAACTTTTAGAGGAATGTTTTTCATGAGTGAAATGCTGTATCTTCAGACGGAGCGGAATATCAAAATCACCAGTCCCGTCGTGACGCTCGGCGATGTGGCGCAGCTTTCCTGTTCAGACGGCGCTGTCCTCGCCCGCAATCAGGTCCGCCGCGTGGCGCATCTTCCCGATGACGGATACGGGCGCTACGTCTGCTCCGCCTCCACCCTCGTCCGCCTCGTCACGGAGGCCGAGGAGCACGTCGATGTCACCCACATCGGCGAGCCGAATTTTATTTTAACGTACGAGGATCCGCGTCAGAAAAACACCTGGATCAGCTGGTGCAAAACGATTCTGGTCGGCATCCTTACGTTTATCGGAACTGCGTTTTCCATTATGACCTTCCACACCGACATCGGCGTCCGCGAGCTGTTTTTGGATGTTTACACCCGTTTTCTCCCGCAGATGACGCCCGGATTTTCGGTGCTGGAAATTTCATATTCCATCGGCATCGGCCTTGGCGTCGTGCTCTATTTCAACCATTTCGGACGGCGGAAATTCACGCAGGACCCGACGCCGCTCGAGGTGGAAATGCGGGTCTACGAGGATGATATCGATACGACCATTATCGAACAGAACGACCGCTCCGGTAAAGGAAAGGAGCTTTTCATGCGAATCCTGCCAGAGATCCTGCTGATCACAGCCGGTCTTAGCCTTGGCTTTTTCATCGCGAGCGGCCTTATCGCGCTTGTGATCGGCCTTGGCATCGTGACACGGTACGCCGGCATCACAAAGACAGCAGGGAGCCTGCGTTTTTACGAATGCTGCTGTATGGCCGGGGCGCTGTTCGGCGATCTTTTCTCGCTTGGCACCTTCTCGTTTTCCCTGCCCTCCTGGACGGCCGGTGTGTTCTGGCTTTTTGCGGGCATTTATCTGGGAAGCTGGATCATCGCGCTCGGCGAAGTCGTCAACCTGTTTTCGATCCTCTGCCGCCGGATCGGACTGACGCGCGGACTGCCGTTTGTAATTCTCTGCATGGCGGCAGGGAAAATCGCGGGCTCTCTCTATTATTTTGCAAATGGATTTCAATAAGAACTGGAGGTAAGATGTGATGCAGAGTTTAAAAAGTGAACGGGCAAAAAAAGAATACGAACAGTTTGTCAAAGAGTTGACGCCAAAGCAGAATCTCTTCTGCAATATGGCAAAAGCCTTTATCGTCGGCGGTCTGATCTGTGTCGTGGGGCAGACTCTGCTCCATATCGCAAAACGCAGTTCTCGCTCAGCAAAGATGACGCCGGCTCCTGGTGCTCGCTGATTCTGATCCTTAGCAGTGTGATTTTAACCGGCCTCAACATCTATCAGAAAATCGTCACCTTTGCCGGCTGCGGTGCGCTCGTCCCGATCACCGGCTTTGCCAACTCGGTTGCAGCTCCTGCGATTGAATATAAAAAAGAAGGACAGGTCTTCGGCATCGGTGCGAAAATTTTCACCATCGCCGGACCTGTCATTCTGTACGGTGTCTTTGCAAGCTGGCTGCTCGGCTTTCTCTATTGGCTGTGGACCGCTGCCGGGAACTGGTTTTAAATCAGTTCCGCAGCGCTTCCGCCTCTTCTTTTGTGCAGCCCTCGCGGCTGTAACGGGCTTTTTCATAGCCGTCGTGCAGCCGTCTCATGCCGTCGCCGGAAAGCTCGTTTCTCTCTTCCAGCTCCGCCGGGGTTTCGACTCCGGTCGGCTGGTATTTTCCGGCTTTTTTGATCGTTTTTTTATACTGCCGGCGGATACGCATATTCGGGGAGAGATAGCCCTCTTTCTTTTCCCGCCGCCACGGCAGATTTTCCCGTTCGTCGTTTCCCTGATGCAGGAAGAGAACTTCGTCCTCCTCATCCTCTGAGAAGGCTTTTCCCGCATTTTTTACGCTCTGGTAAATCGCCCGCAGAACCGCGATTCCGACGGCAACCATCACAAGATACATGACCGCCGTAAAAAGATTCTGGATCCACTGCGGCATCGGTTTGTACTCTTTGTCCCCCAGCATATCGGACAGATCGGCCTGCTCCATGCCCTGCGGCGCCTCGGCCTCCGGTGTTTCGATCATAAGATCGCTTTCCAGCTCTTTCGGCTCATAACCTGCGATCGCCTCCGCAATCGGATCCTTTCCGTAGAGCGCCGATGGGAGCACGAACAGTACCAGAAGGAGTACTGCAATTTTCAGGATCAGTTTTCCCGTCCGCTGCATCGTCTCCACCGGGAGATTGGCGATTTTCTGATGGTCACGGATGAACCGTGCATGCCGTCGAGGTACTGGCAGAAGAAGCACAGGAATACATCTGCAAAGAAAAACCAGTAGATCAGATGCCAGTAGAACGGCATTTTCATCAGCACACCGATCACATACTGTATCATAAACCAGAGAAAATGAAGGGGCTTTGGCTCATCGAGGAGCGTCGGGATCTCCCACACTTCCATATCCGCCAGCGGCATTGAGCCGGCCGGCAGTTCCTGCGCTGCTTTCTTTAACTGGCCTTTGCGGATTCTAACATAGCCGCGGATCAGGAAAATCACAGCGGTCATAAGACCCGTCATCACGCCGGAAAGGCTCTCCAGAAATGCAGGAGAAATACCGTTCTCAAACTTGTTTTTTCCATCGTTTGCCGCCACAGCCGCTTCAATTACCGCTGCGCCTGCACACTGAACAGGGAACAGAAAAATTTCGCTGCCAGATACGTCACCGCGCAGACCGCAATTCCGCCAAGCAGAAACTGCCAGAGTGCTTTCGTTTTCCGGATCAGAATCCAGCTTGCGGCGGCCGGAATCAGCAGCAATAAGGATATGGCGCAGAAATACAGCGCCTCCCTTCCCGTCAGCTCCAGAAAACCGGCGGCAAAGCCATAGATGCCGGCGAATAAAAGCCAGACATGAAGCCAGGTCAGCGGGATCTGTACCGGTGTCTTTTTTATTTCCATGGTTTCACCTCCCAGCCGATTGCGGTGTACGCACGGTTCTGCTCCGACGGAACTTCTTCGCCCGGCAGATACGGAATCACCCACAGCACCTGGTTCTGCGCACCGGAGAGCAGATGAAGCGCCTCACGGACCTCATCGGTTCTGTTTTTGGATACGACAACGTAGGTGTGGCCGGTGAGCTCTTTTTCCGCCTCTTTGTGCAGAAACTCCGCGCTGCCTGTGAGATTGCCCCCAAGCTGCACGCACGCCAGTTTCCGGTTCAACTCCGCTGTTTTTCCGCGCCCGCTGCCAGATGGATACGCAGCTCCTCGCCGGTCTCCTCATCTTTCGCATTGCTCTTCACCCACAGATTCATCTTGTTTTTCACCATCCGCGCCGCAAGCGAAGACGTGATGCGGATGCTCTCCTCGACCTGCGCTTCCTCGCGCAGAATGTTGGCGTCCTCGATATCGAGAAGCACCGTAACTTCCACGCTCGTCGTCGCGTCAAACTGGTTGACCATCAGATCTCCCATCCGTGCCGACGATTTCCAGTTGATGCGGTTCATCGGGTCTTCTTTCCGGTAATCGCGGATACCGGAAAATTCAAACGGGTCCTCGTACAGGCGATTCCGTGACAGAACCATGCCCGACACGGCACGGCAGATCATCTGAATCCGTGCAGTATCGACCTGGCGCGGGTAAACGTACATCTGTGTCTGCTGCGGGTAATCGCTGTAAAGACCCTCCCGGAAAAAAAGATCGTACGCTACGGCATGCGCACCGGTGATCTCGTAGAATCCTCGTTTTTTCGCCTGAAACGGCAGTGTTCTCGTGACCTGCTGATGAAACAGGAACGAAAAGACATCGCGTTTGTAGCTCTGGTCGGTGATACTTGCGTTTGCTTTTGCCTCGCGGTCGAATTCCAGATTGCGGCTCATCGAAATGCCAAGCTCGAGTGCCGGAATCGGCAGCAGTTTGTCGTTTACGAGACCTCTTTTAACGTACTCTCCTCGCCCTCATAGATCGCGGAATCCTGGAAGCTGACCTGGATTTTCAGATTTTTCTGCCAGTTTTTCTGGTACAGCTTTTTCTGCAGAAACCAGGCGAGCGCCATTCCAAATAGTAATAAAAGAAGCATAGTCCGTTACCTTCCTGACCAGTTTTCGGTCGGCAGATCGATGCGGTTTAAAATTTCCTCGATCACCGATTCTGCGGCTCTTCCGTCGTCTGCGCCGATCTGCATGGTGAGACGGTGTGCGAGTACCGGAACAGCCACGGTCTTGAAGTCCTCCGGCACAACGTAGTTTCGTCCCTGCACCAGCGCGTGGCCCTGTACGGCACGTAAAAATGCGAGTGTTCCACGCGGGCTCACACCGCTTGCAATTTTGCTGTTGACTCTCGTCTCCTGTACGATGCGGACGAGATACTGTACCAGTTCCGGATGCAGATAGACTTCTTTACACGCCTCCTGCAGGGCACGGATTTCTTCTTTTGGGCAGACGGACGACAGCTCGGCGAGCGGCTCCTCGGTCAGGAAACGGGCGATCATCTGCGTCTCTTCCGCCGGGCTTAATGCTTCCATCGAAAGTTTCATTAAAAAACGGTCCATCTGCGCCTCCGGCAGCGGGAAGGTTCCGAGCGTCTCGAGCGGGTTCTGCGTGGCGATGACGAGGAACGGCTCCTCGAGCGGCCGTGTCACACCGTCACGGTGATCTGGCGCTCAGCCATGCACTCGAGAAGGCTGCTCTGCGTCTTCGGCGTTGCACGGTTGATCTCATCGGCAAGCAGAATGTTGCAGAAGGCAGGGCCTTTCGAAAAGACGAACTCTCCGCTTTTGGCATCAAAATAATTGAGACCGGTGACATCGGACGGCAGTAAGTCCGGTGTGAACTGGATGCGGCCGAACTCTGCCTCGACGGATTTCGCAAGGGATTTCGCCATGACCGTTTTTCCTGTTCCCGGGACATCCTCGAGCAGGATATGACCTTTGGCAACAAGGCAGGTCAGGACAAGCTCTATCGTGCGCTCGTTTCCGATCATGACCTTTGCGATATTTTCTTTTAATTGCTGCAATACATTATTTTCCATGTTTTGCTTCCTCCAATAGCAAGATTTAATAAAAAAATCCACCCCTCGCTGTTCTGTTTTATGAGAACAGCACGATAAATTTATTTTACTGCACATATTTTCGGAAGACAAGCAGAAAAAGGACGATGCTGTACATACTTTTCACAGCATCGCCCTTTACAGTTTCTTCTATAAATTAGCTTGTCTCTTACAGTGCTTTCCGGTACAGCGCCTCGATGTCCTGCTGACGGGACACTCTCGGGTTGACGGCGATGTTTCCGCTCTTCATCGCATCTACCGCCATCGGCACGATTTTGCTCTCGATCTCCTCTGCTGTCACTTCTTTTCCCTTTGCCGCCTGGCGGATCGCATCGGTCAGGCTGGCCGGGATTCCGATGGCTGCGGTCAGCTCGCGGATCGCGCCGACCAGCATCATTGGCTCAAATTCATCGGCGTATGCCGGGATTTCGCTGATGTAGTTGTAGATCTTCAGATATCTTCCATGGTCTGCCAGTGCATTGTACTCTGCGATGACCGGAAGCAGAACGGCATTTGCCACGCCGTGCGGCACATCGAAGAAGGCGCTCACAGGATGACTCATTGCATGGACATTTCCAAGTCTTGCGTAGGAAAATGCAATACCCGCGAACAGCGAACCGGTCAGCATCGCCTCTGCGGCTTCGAGATCGGTTCTGCGCGCCACGAAACGGCGGATATTTTTACCGATCAATTCCATCGCTTTTTCTGCCATGGCATCGGAGAACGGAGATGCGGCTGTGGAAATATAAGCTCCTCCTCCGCATGGATAAAGGCATCGATACCGCAGGCTGCCGCAACGGATGCCGGAGCGGAAGTTAAAAGTTCCGGATCAAGAATGGCATACTCCGGCAGAAGTTCATAGCTGAATACGGTCAGCTTGTAATCTCTGCTGTGGTCGGTGATCACGGAAAATGCGGTCACCTCGGAGCCGGTTCCCGCAGTCGTCGGAATGGCAATCAGCGGGACAATTTTTCCCGGCACTTTGTGTGCGCCTTCGTATTCCGTGATGCTTCCGCCGTATTTTGCCGTCACACCGACGGCCTTTGCTACATCCATCGGAGAACCGCCGCCGAGTGCTACGAGAAAGTCTGCGTCGGAAGCAAGATAGCTCTCGGTTGCTTTTTCTACTGTCGTCACAGACGGATTCGCCTCAATATCTGTGAAAATATCGGCTGCGATGCCTGCCGCTTTCAGGCTGTCCGCTGCTTTGTCCACAACGCCCATTTTTTCAGGGTAGGACCGGAAAGAATCATCGCATGGGTTCCGCCCATCTTCTTGGCACACTCCGGCAGTTTGGCAAGCGTTCCTGCTCCGACAATAATATTCTGTGGAATCGAAAATTCGAATGGATTCATCTTATTTTTCCCCTTTCTTTCAGAAAGCGTGCCGAAAATTTTTCTTTCCGACACGCTTTGTTTTATCCTATCTCAGCTTCAGCCAGCCATTTTGGCAAGAACACGGTCGATCGCTGCATCGATAACAACGTCGAGTTCCGCATCGTCTGCCTCCGGCATCAGGGACGCTGCGTCCTCGTCGGAGATCAGCTCGATCAGGCTGCCGAACTTCTCTTTATATTTGAACTTGCAGACTGCAAAAAATACAACACCGAGGAGGCTCCAGCCGCCTACCATCAGCCACTCCTGCCATACCAGTGTTCCGCCGGAACCAGGAATGCAGTAAACAAGCACCATGCATCCGGACATCAGAACCGCCATCGTTCCAACAAATTTGTATGCCGGAACACGGTACGGACGCGGCATATCCGGTTCTTTCTTCCGCAGGATCAGGAAGGAAAGAGATACCATACAGTAGGCAAGACAGCATCCAAAGTTACCTGCATCACAGATCCACACCATCATGCCTCGTCCTGCAAACGGAGCCAGCATAGTCAGCGCGCCGATCAGGAACAGGGCGTTGATCGGAGTTTTGTGCTGCGGATGAAGCTTTGCGAACATCGGCGGAATCATGTAGGATTCAGCCATAGAGTACAGAGCACGGGAACCGCCGATCATAAAGGAGTTCCAGGATGTGATGATACCGCACATACCGCCGACGATGATGACTTTTGCCATAACCGCTGTACCGAACGCTTTCGCCATCGCATCTGCTGTGACAAGTCCGGTTCCTGCTTCCGAGCTCAGGATTTCGGACGGGTTCAGCACATAGCCGACAGCCAGGATAACACAGGAATAGAAAACAACAGCGAGTACAACGGAGAGAATCATCATTTTACCGATTTTCTTTAACGGAACGTTGATTTCCTCTGCTGCCTGCGGGATAACGTCAAAGCCGATGAAGAAGAACGGGGTAACAACAGCAACTTTGATGATGTTCTGGAACATCGTTCCGGTGCTCTCGCCGACGAACATCTGTCCCTGCAGATTGCTGGAATCTCCGTTGATCACGGATGCCACAATCAGAAGGATACCAGCGCCGCCGATGATACAGGTAAGGACCGTCTGCAGAACGGCTGCTGTTTTTGCGCCCAGCACATTGATCAGTGTGATGAGGAACGCTACAATAACGGCTACGGCTACCCAGGAAGCATAGATATCAAATCCTGCCACGCTGTACATATAGCCTTTCAGGAATCCCGGCCACAGATACGTGATGATGGTTGGGAAGGCGCACGCCTCGAAACACGTAACACTGACGTATCCTAAAATAATCGCCCAGGTACAGATGAACGAACCGTTCGGGCCCATCGCCTTGTAGCTGAAGACGTGCTCGCCGCCGCACTGCGGCATCGCTGCAGTCAGTTCTGCGTAAGTCAGTCCGATGAAGAAGATCATGACACCGCCGATCGCAAACGCAATTGAAGCTCCGACAACGCCGCCCTTCTGAATCCAGCTTCCTGAGGATACGACCCAGCCCCAGCCGATCATGGCTCCGAAAGCGATGACGAGAATATCCCATGCACCTAATACTTTGTCAAATTCTGATTTTTTCTGTTCCATGGCTTATTCCTCCCGCTTCCGTATTTCTTCTGAATCAGTTCCTCGAGATACTCCGCTGTGCCCTCCACACCAAGGAATGCACTGTTGATCAGAATGTCTCGGTTGTGCCGGTCTCCGCGGTTGCTGCCGGTCAGCGCCAGATGACGCTTGTGATACCGTTTGTCCTTCTCGAGCAGCAGAATTTTTGCATCGCTCTCGGAAAGGCTGTGGCTCTTCATGATATTCTGAATGCGGATCTCATCCGGTGCATAGATAAAAGCCCGGAGGAGCTTGATATCTTTGCTGTCCTTTAAGATGTAATCCGCGGATCGTCCGATGATGACGCAGGCCTCTTTTTCTGCCAGTTTCCGGATGATCTGCTTCTGTACATGAATCGCACGCTCGGTCAGGTCCGCATATTTTGAGAAGGATCCACGGACATCGCCCTCGGCTCCTTTTCCGGCAATCGTACCGCCCTCTTCTACACGGTTCATGATGTCTTTCGGAATTCCGACTTCTTCAATAATCTGATCCACCAGATCGCGGTCGTAGAACTTAATTCCGAGATCCTCCGCAATTTTCCTGCCGATGGCATTTCCTTTGGCTCCGTACTCGCAGCGATTGTGATAACCAGATGTCCCATACCGTTTTCCTCTCACATTTAATTTCTCTGTTTTACCTGTTGTTTCCGATTCACAGAATGAAAAGAAAAACAGGACAGGGGCGAAGCATGGTTCTTTGCTTTTTGACGTCCTTGTCCTGTTCTTTTCACGCTATGAGATTTTCTTTGTTTCTATAAGAATTCTTTATTTTTCCAGAGCTTTTACGGTTTCTTCGATGATAGCAACTGCCTTGTCGCAGTCCTCCTCGGTTACGATAAGCGGAGGGATCAGACGAATGATGTGCGCTCCGATGGCGGTGATCAGCAGATGGCGGTCAAGGCAGCCATGTTTGACTTCTACGCCGCTGATGATATCATCAAACTCTACGCCGACCAGCAGTCCCTGATGTCTGACTTCTTTGACATGCGGCAGTTTTGCTAATTTTTCTGCGAAGTAATCACCGACTTTCTTTGCATTTCCGGCAAGGCCGCGGTCGATCAGTTCGTTGACTTCTGCCAGTGCTGCTGCACAGCTGACTGGATGGCCGCCGAAGGTAGTTCCGTGAGATCCCGGGGTAAAGGCTTTTGCTACTTCAGCTGTTGCGCAGATTGCACCAATCGGCATTCCGCCGCCAAGACCTTTTGCCATGGATACGATATCCGGTTTGATGCCGTAGTTCATGTAAGACATTACCGCACCGGTTCTGCACCAGCCGGTCTGTACTTCATCAATCAGAAGCAGCATGTCGTTCTCATCACAGAACTTCCGGAGTCCCTGCATGAACTCTTTCGTTGCCGGATGAACACCGCCTTCGCCCTGTACCGGCTCAACCATGATGGCAATGGTGTTTTCGGTACATGCATCTTTGAAGGCCTGCAGATCATTGTACGGTGCGTAGGAGAATCCGTAGGTCATCGGTCCGAATCCAACCTGGCATCCGTTGCCCGGCTGACCGGTTGCAGACATGGCACCGAAGGTTCTTCCATGGAAGCCCATCTTTGCGGTTACGATGTGGTAACGGTTCGGGCCGTATTTCTCGATGCCGTACTTTCTTGCCATTTTGATCATGGCCTCGTTCGCCTCGGTACCGGAGTCTGATAGAAAATCTTGTCCATGCCGATGGTCTCGCAGACTTTCTCAGCAAGCAGTGCCTGCGGGATGGTGTATGGATAGTTGAAGGTATGCATGATATCGTCGAGCTGCTCTTTTGCTGCAGCAACAACTTTCGGGTTTCTGTTTCCAGCGTTGTTTACGGCGATGCCTGCGTAAAAGTCAAGATACGGCGTTCCGTTTTCGTCGTACATGTACATCCCCTCTGCGGTTTCTGCAAGGAAATCGAAACGCTCGTAGGTCTCGATCATGTACTTGTTTACTTTGTCTTTGATGTCCTGAACCGTTAATCCTGTGTCTTTTAATCTCATAGTGTTATCCTCCCATAGCGTTGAAAAAGATTTTTTAAATAAAAAACAAAAAAGCAAAGACTACTCGTTGGTAAGCGTCTTTGCTTTGTTTTTCGTTTATTATTTTGTACAACCATACAATAGCACCACTCCCTATATTTTGTCAATTTAACTTTTTTTAAAAAGTTTTTTATTTTTTGTTTTTTTCTTTAACGCCCGCTTTTTTCTAATTCTTTTTTTGATGCTTTTTCGTCTTCCGCCATATTTTTTTTTCATATCCGTTGTTTTTTATTCTGATGTTCCAGCGGATTTCTGTCCATTATATTGAACAGTTCATTCAAAAAAGAAAGCCTGTTATTCTGCGGCTTTTAGTGATAGTCGAGAAAGAAACACATGCAGCTCGTCTTCTCCGTCCCTCTGTTGCGGTAGATGTGGGTCTGGTCTGTCTCGAAACGGAATGCCTGCTTCAGGTGGATCTCATGCTCTTTTCCATTGCACTCTACGGTCATCACGCCATCTGTCACCACCAGGTACTCTCTTGTTTTCTCTCCGTGGCCGCCGCTCACATACGTTCCGCCCGGTTCGATGTCGATGCGGTAGATTTCCACAAGCCGCGTGTCCTCATACGGAAAGCACGTCCACACAGTGTACTGCCCCTCCAGCTCTTTCGTCGGAACCAGATCCTCCGGTGTCACAAGATAACTATCCACCAGCGGCGTTGCAATCAGCTCCTGAAATTCAATCCGCAGGCCGCTCGTAATCTTCCCGAGCACGCCAAGCGACGGGTTCGCCGTTCCCTTTTCGATCTGCGAGAGCATACTCTTGCTGACCCCGGTCTGCTCTGAGGCCTGGTCGAGACTCATCCTTTCGACTGCCGGATCCGTTTCAGATTGACCGCCACATTTTCTGTCAGATAATCCATGTTCTTCCACCTGCCTTTCTTCGTATTTCGCTCATTGTAGCACACCTTCCTCCGATATTCCAGTGAATATTTTTAAACTTCTGTCGCCTTTCCCGCTTCGCCTTTCTTTTCTTCCTTTATCCGCCCGGGTTTCAGGCGCTTTTCTCTGCCTTTCCCAGGAAAAGCGCCCTTCCGCCGGATTTGTATTTTTGTCAGACCTTTTCCATCCGCATCTGCCGCAGAATCTTCTTTTCCATCCGCGACACCTGCACCTGCGAAATCCCCAGTTTTCCGGCGATCTGCGCCTGCGTCATGTCCTGAAAATAGCGCATGTAGATGAGCTGCCGCTCCTTCGCGGGCAGTCGTCCCAACAGCTCTTCCAAGAAAATCCGGTTCAGCAGCTTTTCCTGCCCGTTCTCTTTTTTCCGGAATGCGGTCCATCAGAGAAATATCGTGGTTTTCCCCCTGATAGATGGTCTTCTGCAGCGATTCCACCTCCACGCCGGACTCCATCGCCTCCACGATTTCTTCCACGGTAACATCAAGCTCCCCCGCTATCTCCGCCAGCGTCGGATCGCGCCCGTTCTCCCGCTCCAGCCGCTCCCGCACCGCATACGCTTTCCACGCCAGTTCCCGGATCGGGCGGCTCACCTTCACCATCCCCTCCGACCGCAGAAACCGCCGGATCTCCCCCGCAATCATCGGGATAATGTATTATAGTGGAAATTTTGAAATTTCCTTTATCCAATAGGGTAATTATCTTGAATAAGATATATGAAATTTTACACGCAAGAAGATATATCCCCTTGCGATGTATTAACTATAGAAATGTAATTTACTGTAGTGTCAAAAGATCATTATACTCAATTTCAACATAATCATTCGATATTTTAATCTTTTTGATATATTCACGTACAGTCTTCTGTCTTTCATTGAAAGACATGAACTCCCAGCTGTCAGCAACACTTTTGAATGCTTTAGCTCTTGCTGTCATATCTTTAGCTCTGGTGTTCTTTAATGTGTACTGTTCTATCTGTGTATTCAGATTTTCCAGTTCTTTATTGATCTCACCAATTGTCTCCAGCAGGACACTATTATTGGTATCGGATGCATATAAATTATACAGGGATTTCAGCTTACCTTCAAGAACTGATTTTCTCTGGTTCATAGCTTCAAATCCTTTTTGATTTTGCTGTTCTGATTTTTCCTCGATTACCTCATACTCCTTTGATAATTTCAGCATATCACTAACAACAACATCTTCAACTTCAGCTGCATCCAATTTTCCGTTCTGGCAATTTGGATTCTTAACCAAGTGCGGTTTACTATGGTCTAATGAGTAACAGTAAATCATCACTCTTCCGCCGCTCCATTTTTGATAACGCATCTTTGCCCCACATAATCCACAATATATTAAACCAGTAAGTAAATACTGTGATTTATGAGAAGTTGCTCTCGTTCTTGTTTTTCGTAATTCCTGAACTTCATCAAACAGTTTTTTATCAACTATCGGCTCATGAAGACCATCAACGATTTCTTTATTATATTTGAGCTTTCCAATGTATGTCACTCTGGACAACATATCGGACACTTGCTTGTCTCCTTTTAAATCGAACATCTTTGCCAGTGCATACGTGGAATAGCCTTCCTTATATAATTCAAAAATCTTTCTGACTGTTTCTGCATCTTTATTTGGCACAAGAACGTCATCACCGTTATTATAGTCATAACCAAATGGTGGTTTCGTCCCTCTCCATTTTCCGGTTTTGATTCTCTCTGTAATTCCCATCTGTGTACGTTCACGAATGTTTTCACGTTCATACTGAGCAAATACAGATAAGATACCTACCATTGCTTTTCCATATGGTGTTGTTGTATCAAAGTTCTCATTTAAAGAAATAAATCCAACATCATTTGCTTCAAACACATCTTCAAGAAGATAAATCGTATCTTTCTGGCTTCTGGACAAACGATCAAGTTTAACAACTACAACTGATTCCACTTTGCCCTCTTGAATTTCTTTAATAAGACGTTTCATCTCCGGTCGATTCAAATTGCTTCCTGAATAGCCACCGTCAATATACAAATCATAATTATCAATCTCCTGATAATTACAATACTTTTCAAGCTTCTCCGTCTGAGCACCTACTGAATATCCTTCTTCAAACTGAAAATTTGTAGAAACTCTGATATACAATCCTGTTTTTTTATTATTTGAGGTATTCTTTCCAATTCTTATGTTTCTCACCTCGCTCTTTCCTCCTCTCACGTACACTATACCATCTTTTCAGAGAAATTTCAACTTATTTTATTTATTAAAGTAAGTTATATGAAATTTCTTCTTTCAGCTGCATCGACTTTAATATTATCAACTGCTCCCATCTCTTTATTCATCTGATATAAGATCTGACGAACTACCGGGGAATCCAATTTGAATCTTTCTAAATCTTTATCTTCGATCACATTACCATTTGCATCATATCTTCTTACAATTTTTAATGCCATCGCAATCCCTCCCTTTATAAATCATATTCAATCGTCTCTAAAAAATCACCAGAACCGCTCGTCCTGTATTGTCATTCTTTTGTGTTGTCTACATTTTATGACGTCGTTTTCTGTTGAATTGTCGAAAGCAGGAATATCATTTCTCGCTTTCGTTCATTCCCATTTGAATCCGTACCGCTTTCAGCACCCGATCCAGGCTCCACTTATTTACTCTTCCGCATTTCTCAATAATGCATTTTGTAGAAATGCTCATAACCTGTTCAGCCAATGCCAGGCTTCCTTTTCGAATCCCTGTCATATCGTATTTACTGATAAATACATGTGTTGGTAAATATCGCTTCTTATATATTCTGGATGTCAGCGGAACTACTGTAATGACTGAACTGTATGTATTAGCTTTGTTGTTACTTACTACGATCACCGGTCTTACTCCTCCTGAACCGAGGTTGTCGGGAACATACCGAGATCCGCCCATAAGATATCTCCTCTTCGAATCGTCACTTATCATCTCTCCAATCTTTTTAATTTGTAAAGCATTCATAGCGCTATATTGGCTCCACAGGGATACGGCAGAGTTCCTTTCCAAGACGGAAAGCTCTGCCGCATAACCTCTATAGCCAATTTGATTATTAAACAGTGCTCGCTCGATTCTATTTATCCTCGATACCCCGAATCGTTACTCCTGCATCTGCAGGAAGGGAATAATAACCTGCCCGGATGCTATACTCCGGACCACAACCCAAAGCTCTCGTTCCAGCTCTGGCAGTTCATAGGTTTACC
>ENA-OPZM01000152-OPZM01000152.1-human-gut-metagenome-genome-assembly--contig:-NODE-152-length-29887-cov-18.440793_pt1 | contig 29887 bp, 24 predicted proteins | sample MGYA00242478_ERZ504493 | MGnify/ENA primary metagenome ERZ504493 (study PRJEB26092, sample SAMD00036227) | human gut metagenome | host: Homo sapiens | study: EMG produced TPA metagenomics assembly of... | reverse complement strand
GAACTGGTTGATGGTCCCGAGGTTGATCGGCAGGGGATACACCTCGCCGTCGTGCGTGGCGTACACGCGGTGCACGTAGTCCGTGAAGCTTGTGAAACGGTTCACGTAGTCCCAGACCCTCTTGTTGGACGTGTGGAACAGGTGCGCGCCGTACTTGTGGATCTCCGCGCCGGTCTCCTCGTCCATGTAGCTGTACGCGTTGCCTCCGATATGGTCGCGCACGTCTATGATCTCGACCCTCGCGCCCAGATGCTCCACAGCCTGCTGGGCCACGGTCAGGCCGAACAGGCCCGCGCCCACGACCACCAGATCGGGATACTCCACCGCATCAGTCATAACAAAACAACCTTCCACAAACAGTAATCGCACAAAAGCTATGTGCAGTTCATGCTCATACTACCCTCATGGCGATATATGAGGGTGAATGTCAATAACTCTTGGCTATTTATCCCCAAAGATATGCGCCCACGTTTCCATGGAAGCAATGCCATAAGCCTGATATTGGGCGGCCAAACGCTTCCAATGCTTGGTGATACGCCGAGTAAGACGATACCCTTCGAGCATGCTCTTGCGGAAACGCTTATTGTCACGCTTCAACCATGCCACGCCATTGCCATCAGCCGTAGTGACTAAGGCCGAGTTGACATGATCAAAAGCAAGCCAGGTCCAGGCAGCATCCCGTGCCGGAATAGCAGCATCCGGACGGACAGCCTTCTCCGGATTGACGTTCTTGACAAAGCTCTTGGCAATCAAACCGACCGCGGCCTTATACCGGCTCTTCATGGTCGAAGGATGGTTCTTCGGCGGCTCGACCTCGCCCGCAGGCTCTGGGAACGCTTCAAAACTATCTTTAGCCTGAGCATCCGGATATTTCGCACGTAATTCTCGCACTTCGCCAAGCTTCGTCGGCAAACAGTCCACAAGATACTGCGGCCCACGAAGAATATCCCTCAACGCCATGTGGTGCAACGCCATGGCCGAATACACGAAACGCAATCCAAGGCTTGCATCGCCGTACAACGTTTCCACCAGCATGCGAGGAGGCCTGTCCGGGTATGTCAGAAGGGCCGCAAGCCAGCGGTTGCGCTCGGTGAAATACTCCTCCCAAGAACGGGCCGGATCCTTGTCGTGCCATGCTTGGTGCCACACGGCCACACCTGGCAAGCAGACCGTCGGGAAACCGGCTTTCTTGGCACGCAGACCGTATTCGATGTCATCGAATTTGATGAACACGGGCATCGAGAGGCCGATTTTCTTGACTACCGCGATTGGAATCAAGCACATCCACCAGCCATTGAAATCCTCATCGATGCGCTGATGGCGATCCGGAGAGTCACGAAGCGGTTCCATAGAGAAGTCGTGATTGTACCCCATGCTCTTGGACGGATACATCCACATTCGCCGCGGATTAATCCTCTCGCCTTGCGTATAAAGCATGGTGCGATTATCAAGATGAAGCATGCCGCCGCCGACAAGAACCGGACGGATCGTATAGTCGGAGAACTGGATGGAACGAAGAATCGATTCAGGCTCACTGATGGCGTCATCATCCAGCAGCAACACGAAATCGCTGTTCCCAGCTTTCGCCGTTTCGTACATACCTCGAGAGAAGCCGCCGGAACCACCTAAATTGGCTTGCTGAATATACGTAAGCTGCTTTCCAAGGTCGGCGGATACTTCGGCAAAGCCTTCTTGATTTTTGACCAGATCGTTGCCTTGATCCGTGCAGTACACGGTATCCAGTCGCTTACGCAGTGCCGGCGCTCCTGCGATGGCGCGCAATTGGTTCATGCAGTACGAGGCACGATTGAATGTGGTAATGGCGATGGACATGGAAGTGCCATGCTTGGCTGTGCGCGCTTCACGCGGAACAGACCATGTCGCATTGGAAATAACGACTGGCCCACCTAGCGATTCCGCGTCGAACCAGAAGTAACCACCGTCCATGAGCCCGGTCATAGGCACATCCACGCATACGGAAGCCGAGGTATCCGCAGCATGGACAATCCGCTCCGCTACCGGATAAATCAGGCCTCGACCCGTCGACCGGAAGACGTTGATCTTGGCGTTTCCTTGAACGGACACTGCGAAGCGCACGGTCTTCACACCAGTCCAACGACGCCAATACGATGCAGGGAACGCGTTGAAGAACGTGCATCCGGACATGTGACCATGATCTCGTAGTGTTACGGAAGTACGTCCCGTAATTTCGAATGAATCGCAGGAAACCCCGTTAGAGGATCCCGCATTCCGTAACATGCGTTGCAATGTGGACTGGTTCATGGAGCTGAATTCCAGACGACGCATGTCGATACGCGAATCCAGAGTGGTTTCCGCCACATGCGGGCGAGTCCAGTCAATCGCATACAGAGGGAGGGTCTGTTCAGCATCTTTGACCGGATACACAACGCGCATCACCGTTTCCCACGAGTCCATTCGCTCAGTATCCATAGAGACCTCTTGTCCCATGCGTCTTCTCCTATCGCCATTTTCTCCGTTCATCCACTAATCGTAGTGGCTACATTGCACTTTAAACAATCGTCCACACCGTTACGCACGACATCGGTTCAGATGTACCATCACAATAACCCCTGTCGCAATTACTTTAGGTCTAAAATTTAAGTATCTTATCCATAACAACAAGAGGGAGATGATGGATATGATTTCTAAGAGCAAACTTATTCATGGAACCATTGCCGCAACCATGGCTCTTTCAATGACGATTTTGCCAATTGCTCCAGCTAGCGCGGAAGAAACCGTGTCGGCGCCAGAGTCTGACTACACCGGTTGGATAACTCAAGACGGCGAATACTACTGGTTTGATTCCGGCATTATGGCGCGTTCAAAAGAGATCTATGATCCAGGCAGCGATGCTTGGTATTGGCTCGATGCCGATGGAACAATGGCACACGACAAAGACGTGTATCTCTCTTCCGGAAATAAATGGGTCAGGTATGACGGGGATGGCCATATGGTCAAAGGCGAAGATTACCGATACGGCGGTTGGTATTACTTCGACCAAACAACCGGCGCAATGTCCAAAGGCATGAAATATATCCATTCCAATGGAGGCAAATGGGTATATTATGACTGGACAACCGGCAAAATGGCCCATGGTGAGGCCTTCGTGAATTACGACAGCAGCCATACGCTGGTACTTGTTCGATCAATATACCGGTGCCATGTTCCATGGAGATACTTATATTCGTTCCAACGGTGGAAAATGGGTACGCTATGACCGGATAACCGGAAAGATGGTCAAGGGATTACACTACCAAGATGGTGCTTATTACTATTTCGACCAGACCACTGGCGCAATGACACACGGGCGCGCATGGGTTCCCGAATGGAATTCATATGCAACTTTTGATTCCGTCACTGGCCGTTTTGTCAGTAAGACTTCAAACAACAATGCCAATCCTGCACTAACGGCAATACTGGAGGGAAAAACATCCGCGGACAATATTGCAAGAAATCCGAACACGGACAGCAAAAGAACGATGCTGACGGCACGCCAATAATCTGCGAATGCCGCAATGGCAATAAAGTGCCTCACTGGTACGCTAAATAATAATTTAAAACAGCCTTTTAAAGGGATATGATGCCAAGTTTAAATACAGTATTATATCCCTTATTTTTAATTCCATTGAACCAAATATGAAATTAAAATACCTATATATGAAAATAATGTTAACAAAAATACAGACATTCTATATTTTTTTAAATTGACATTCTCAAAGCCAATTAAACCCGGAAACAACAAAGCAAATAACGGTAAAACCGGTATCAAATATCTGCTCTGCATACCCGACACGCAACCATCCACCGTTCCGCTCCAGGTAACTGCCATAGCTACGCATGACAGGACAAAATACAGAACAGGAATCGCCAATACAATTGCAATCTGATATCCGCACATACGCTTATATGGAGTATGAACAATCAGCAACATCATAATGGCAATCAGTACCGGAGCCATAACAATTAAAGGCAATTGGACCGTTTCGGTTCCAGTAAAAAACTGAAGATTTCTTCTCGGATTTACTAATTGACCGTCAATTTTTCATAATCAAAATCTAAAGGTTCAAACAGTACACGTCCAAGCAAAGAAAATATTTTCCAAGGAGAAAGCATCAACTGCATCTCAAAATCGCGAGTCTCCTGCAAGGAAACACGATTCGGTGCAACCGCTATATGCGAAGTCTTCATACGCCACAACCACATAGACGTAAAAGCACATAGCACGGGAAGCGATAGAGATACTTTCATCTTTTTATCGGTTGTTTTAGGTAAAAGGAAAAATACAAATAAAACAATAATCGAGCATGTAATCTTCACCTGCCCCAACATAATGCTCAGAACACAGAGCAAAACAATATGCCTGAAATGCAACGCACCATCTCGCTGATACAGACACAACACAACAGCTATGAACAATAAAGAAAAACTATTAGTTATAGCATCGGCAGTTGGGAATATCATCCCGAAAAAAGTAGTAGGAAGTACTGCTATCGCCAGAATGATATTAGCATAACATCCAGCAATACGTATTGCTACGGCAATAAGGCTGGCCGCGCATATCAATGTCGCTATGCTCGAAATGCGAAAATCGCCACGAAAAATTAGACTTGGAAAATAGACAAAAGGAGAATTGACAGCAGTATTATTAAAAGTAATTATTTTCCCATGTTCAGAATAAACAATCCATTCTGGATATTCTTTAGAAAAAGAAGGTATTATTTCACCTGACCGTAATTGCAGAATACGCGCCAGTGCGCCGCCCCATCATTAAAACAATGATATTTTCCCCAAAAAATAATCACGCTTCCAATTACGATAGAACCAATCCAATATAGTAGAGAAATACAACTAGGAACAGATAGTCTTAGTTCTCTGCAATATTGTCGACGTTCACCGGAATAATGTTGAGGCAAATTAGGTCCCTTTATAAAATAAAACTGGTTTTGACACAATTTGCATTGCGCCAAACCAGTCTATCTCAACTCATCCTCTTCCTGTAGTTGGATCAAACCAATGCCAAGATTTCCATTCAGGAACCAGACACGGCCTTTCTGCATCGCCCCCGTAGTTGAATCAAAGTAATACCAGGAATTATCATGACGGTTTAGACCTTTGACCATTTTTCCTGTGGTGAAATCATACCTGACCCATTTTCCACCGTTGGAACGAACATAAGTATCCCCGTGAAACATGGCGCCTGTATATCGATCAAACAAATACCAACCTGTATGCTGCGCATCATAGTTCACATATTGTTCGCCATGAGCCATCTTGCCGGTCGTCCAATCGTAGTACACCCATTTTCCGCCGTTCGAGGGCACGTATTGCATGCCTTTAGTCATGGCTCCTGTGGTGGGGTTGAAGTAATACCAGCCTCCGTAGCGGTAATCCTCACCCTTAATCATATGGCCATTGTTATCATACCTAACCCATTTGTTCCCCGACGGAATATAGACATCTTTATTCACCGCAAGGGATCCATCCTTATCGAACCAATACCAAGCATCACTTGCTGGGTCATACACCTCTTTAGAGACCGCCTTCACACCATTGTCATACCAGTAGCGCTTCCCGTTCTCCGTGACCCAACCATTTGTTCCAGGCCGATATGCTCCATAACCTGCACGAATCCTTGCATTCCAAACAATATTTTTTGCAACAGGATCCGTCACAGTTATCACAGTTCCGTGCCGATTAGGAATGCTACGTCCATCAACATTAGTTGTAGTGATTCGACGCGTACCATGCCAACCGCTATTCAGGTTTGATGACTGAGTAACGAAAGTACCGCAGTGCCATCGGCTTTGCCATACGGATAATCTTTAAGTTTATCAGTATAGAAAAAGTATTGCCCGTTATAGTACGTTAACGATGGTCCTTCATACCCAGTGACCACATTGGAATTTACCAAATGCCATGCATTGACGTTCCCGGCTTGATTCAAATCATGAATAGAATAAATCTGATTGGTGACCCCATTTTTCTTAATGCTGAGATAATAGGTACCATCTTTTTCAAACAGAGAAGGATCAAGCCAATTACTAGTGCTTGTATCAGGCAATTTAATGGGATTTAAATTACCATAATTCAATTTAGGCTGGGCACCAGGATTAACTGACGGATCACCACCAAGTTGTAGGCCAGATACCTTAACGATATACGGATACATATAATCCTTCTGCGCATTTCCATGAAAAGCGCCATAGTATCCAAGCGTGGTCACAATCCACATATCGCCATGGCTATCCACAAATCCATCTGTTCCAGCGGAATCAAATTGTCCATCCGCAAGCCCATTAGTATAAGGCTTTACAGAGGGAGCAAGATTCGTCTGGCTACCGCTATTAGGATAGCTCCAATTCACCAAATCCTTGGAATACCCCATCATCGGGGTAAAACGCCATCCCAGATTCTGTTGCTTTTGCACATAGCCGCCAAGAATCCAAAACGTCCCATCTTTATACGTAATACTCGGATCATGAATGGCATTGACGTAGCTCGGTTTTCCAGAAACATGCGAGCTACCGTTACCATCAGTCTTATATGCGGTGCTGATTTGCTGGAAGTCGGAACCATTGTATGACATGTACACGGTATCAGAACGATCCGAGTCGCTGTTCCAAAATACCCCGACTTCCATATCTGGATAATTCGTTTCAGCACCAGTCGCCATCTGAGTTCCAAATGGAACCACCAGAGATATTGCTCCCAATAATGCAGTGAGATGCTTTATTTCTTTTCTCATCTTCTTGTCCATTCTTGAAGGAACGGTATTGCCTCCAAGAATAGACAAGTTCATTTCCGAATGCAACCAAAACTATTAGACACGTTTAATCGTAAGAGCACGGTCACTTAGCAATGCGTATTCACGGTTTCGGTCATCGCGAATCACGAAACTGCATGCATTGTCATCAAGGGCGACGCCACAGCATCGGTTGCTTTTGGATTAGTTGGACTAGGAGTGCGAAGTGATGTAATCAGACGGAACTCGCCATTATTAAACAGATTGAGAGGCATCTCAAAATGCACAACCTGATGGCCATGTTTATCCATCTTCAACACTTTTGAACCGGTATCATAAGTGATTCCACCACGGCGAATGTCATGCAACGCAATGGCGAGGTAAAAATCTCCCGGCTCATCATATTGGTATTCAACATCAAACCTGAACATATCCGCACTGGTGCAGACTTTGGGGGAAACGGCAATAGTTCTCAACAGCGGGCATCGCTCGTTAAGACCATTCGGGTAGCCTCCGCGTTCTTCTTGACGCTTACGTTCGGCTTTCTCTTCCGCTTCGAGATTGGCAAGCGTGTATTGCTGTGATACGGTCTCCGGATCGCCGATGGCTTCCACTTCGCCATCGGCAATCATCATTGCCCTAGAACAATACTTCTTGACGGAATTCATATCGTGAGTCACGAGAATAACCGTCTTAGTCGGATCCTTTTTGATTTCCGTAAAGAAGTCATCACATTTACGTTGGAATGCCTCATCGCCAACGGCAAGGACCTCATCGAGGACCAGAATATCCCCTTGTGCTTTAATCGCAACAGAAAAAGCAAGGCGGACCTGCATACCAGAAGAGTAATTCTTCAGCTTTTGATCCATGAACTCTTCAAGCTCGGCGAATTCGACGATATCGTCATACATCGCGTCGACTTCTTCATGTGTGAATCCCAGAAGAGAGCCATTTAGATACACGTTCTCTCGGCCGGTAAGTTCAGGATTGAATCCCACGCCCAGTTCGATGAATGGAACCAATTTGCCGGAAACAGTAATGGAACCGCTTTCCGGATAATAAATTTGCGAAATCAGCTTAAGCAGGGTTGATTTGCCACCACCATTTCGACCGACAATGCCGAAAAACTCACCTTGGTGAACTTCAAAGCTGATGTCCTTAAGAACCTGCTGCTTCTTATAGCCTTTGATTCCTCTAGTCCAATTGATGAACGCCTGTTTAAGACCAGTGGCCTGCTCCGTCGGCAATTTGAAGCATTTGGAGACATGGCTCGCAGACAATACAACTGGATTTTTGGAATAATCGATTTTTTTTACGCTTTTCTCTTCGGACATCACATAACCTCCGCGAATTTGCGACTATTACGGCGGAATAACACCACACCCAGCCACAACAAAACAACGGTCAGAGCAATTGGCAGCAGACGGATTCCCCAATTGTTGAACTGATTCCAAACGGTCGGTTGAGTCTCTGGTGCAATGAAATTATGCCGAATGTCCTGAATCGCCTGAGCGAATGGATTGATAAGCTCCAAACGGGCGATATCAGCCAAAAGTCCACCGCGATTGGTCACATATGTTAACGGGTAGATAATTGGCATGCCATAGAAAATCAACTGCTGAAGAACATCCCAGATATGGGCGATATCACGGAAATACACGTACATAGTGGCCATGAGCAATGTGACGGCAAGCGTCATTGCGTAAAGCTCGATGATGCTTAGAGGAAGCAGCACCACTCGCCAAGTGAAATGGACTCTTGCGATAATGGCGAAAATCAAAACAACAACAAGATTGATCGCATAACTGATAAGTGCACCGACAGTAGCCGAAACCACAACGATATAGTTCGGGAAATGAATCTTGCGGAGCAAATCCCCTCGATCCACCACGGATCGAAGTCCGACATTCGTCGATTCGGTAACGAATTGCCAAGAGCTAATTCCTAGCAACAGCACGACCGGGTATGTGGAAGTACCATCCGACATGCGCAGGAATTTACCGAATACCACATACATTACGCAAAACATCATCAGGGGCTTAAGCACCGACCATGCGATGCCAAGGAAAGATCCTTGATAACGAAGTTTGAAATCCGTCTTTACCAAACCTTGCAGGACGGTCCATGCATACCCGTATCTGTCCCGTATCTTTTTCACCAACTGTTTCACAAGTTGTATCCTATCAGTGGATGTCCCTTAGTCATCGAGCGTTGCCGAATGCCCGAAATATTATTACATCAATCGTTGCGCATGATGCTTAATGTTCGTCCGATTCCTTCTTCAATCGAATATTTCATATTCCAGCCTAAAGTCTGCAATTTATGTCCATCCATCAAAGCAACCGTCGCAGTAGAGTACCCTTTTGTCTCCAAGGAATCGGGGAGTTCAAAATGGACATTCACACCACACTTTGAAGCTACCAAGGAAGCCAAATCCTTTAACCGGCAATCGGAAATAGGTGCTGCGATATTGTATGCGCTTCGGCTTTCACCCTCAAGTAGGCAATACAGCAGACCAGCAACTGTATCAGCGACATATGCGTAGGAAAACAGCTGCGTTCCTTCGCTTTTCAGAATAATGTCTTCCTTCATTAACCCTTTGTGGATGAATTGAGAAAGCGCCTTGCTGTCATCCTTATGCAAAGTCGGGCCATAAGTTCGAGCTATGCGGGGAATGACAAAATCAATTCCATGCTGTTCGGAATAAGCTTGGCAAAGAGCTTCGCCCAGACGCTTGGCCTCTGGGTAGCCAGCACGAAGCGTATTCGGATCGATATAGCCGCAATACTGTTCATCAAAGCGCTCCGCATCGCCGCGGTTCTTTCCATAAATTTCCACGGATGAGGCAAAAACGAATCTGCCATCACGATGATCGTTTCCGCCCACCAATGAGTACTCGAGAAGGTTCTGCAAACCAGTCACATTTGAGGTAATCGTTGACACTGGTTCGGAGGCATATGCTCTGGGATGTGTTGTGCTGGCAAGATGAATGACAACATCAGCCGGACGATTGGGACGAACACCTGGTATCGACACATCCAGCTGCTCAAAATGGAAATGAGCCTCATCAAAATATGGGAATCTACTCCGTGCGCGACTCTTATTGCGTCCAATCGCAATAATCTGGCAATTAAACTTCGGGTCTTCGTTCTTTTCATCAAGACATCAATTAAAAAAGTCCCGATCATCCCTGTTGCGCCAGAAATCGCAATAGTTTTATCCGCCAGTTTGTCCCATTGCAAGGGAAGATTGGCACAATACTCAATATCCTGCTGATAAAGTGAAGAGTCAAATCGACTGGGCAAAAGTACCTCCCTCGCCTTATTTCAGCCAAGTATCTTCATCTGCGGTGATGTATGCCTTGAACAGTTCCAAGTCGCCTTTGGTAGTGAGCTTGATATTCTTATCCGACCCTTTGGCAAAATGCAAGGTCTCACCAAGATCCACCATCATGGTATTCGTATAGCTAGAACCGTGAATTCCAATATTCTCGCGGAACGCCTTACGATATGCATCCAGCAATTTCCCATAACGGTAAGCTTGCGGTGTTGAGACGCGGCGCAATTGTTCCCTAGGCACATATTGTTTCGTAGTCGAAGCGTCTTCTTGGCTAATCACGAAAATTTGCTCGTTATACGGCAAAGAAGTCACCGCATTGCCATATCGATTACAAACATCGATTACATCAGTCAGAACATCAGCATCAATCAAAGGCCGAATGCCATCATGAATGATGACATTGTCTTCCTCACTGATTTTGTCGGCAAGGAATTCCACACCGTTTCTGATGGATTCCTGAACGCTTGCGCCGCCCCGCACAATCCACTTAAGCTTGTCGATATTGAATTGCTTCGAGTATGCTTCCACCATGGTTTCCCAGCCTTCAATGCATACCACCTCAATCGCGTCAATATCAGGATGCCGCTGGAAGCTTTCCAATGTATAGATAAGCACTGGCTTATCGAATACATTAATAAACTGCTTCGGGATGTCCTGCCCCATCCTGGTTCCCGATCCGCCAGCTACTACGATTGCAACGTTCTTAACAGATTCCATCCCATCACTCCGTTGTTCTGCTAAATCTTATCGATTCACATATTCGCGAACAGTCTGTTCGTCAACTTGGGCAAGCGCTTTCTTATCGACATGTTCGAAATGTAAACCGATATCATTAGGCAACGCGAAAATGTTGCCATAAGCATGAGTCAGCAAATACATATAGTTGGCCGGCACAGGGTACTGCCCCCCTTCGAAAGTTTGAACATCCAGCGGACAGAACTCGTCAAGACTACTTATCCATTCAAAACCGCTTGGATGGTCCATATTGTCATACGCGCGGACAATGCCTGCCGCTGCTTCATGCGAACAGACCACGCCATCCCTGCGCATTCTGTCAAGCTGCGTATCGAAAGCATCCGCAATATGCTTCCCAGCCACTGATTCCGTTGGAATATAAACGTTTCTGTCCCAGGCTTCACGGACAACCATATCCGCTTCGGCTGTTTCAATCGCGGCTTTCCGGTATTCCTGAACTTTTAAGAAAGTGTCGTGGTTCGGCGAAGATACCCAATCGAAGGGGAACAAATCAATGAACCCTGGAATTCTTGTGTCTCGAGGAGCGAATCGAATCTGCCTGCAATGGACGATACGATCCCAGATTACGGTGATCTTGTACTTTGAATTATTAGTAAGCACTTCCTGAAGACGAGTCAGACCATCACGCATGATGCCCAAATCAAGGTCATCATCCCAAGGAATGAACCCATGATGTCTCACCGCACCGAGCAGCGTACCTCCGACAAGCCAATACTGATTTATTCCATTTTGCCGGCAATCTCCGCAAAATCGCATAGCATTCGGTTTAAAGCGGATTGCAGAAGCCTAAGATCCCCCTCCGCCTTGGGCAAATTGAGGAAAAACCTTTTTCGTGTTTCCAAATCGGTCTCCCCGGGATCACGATACTGCGCCCAAAAACGGATGTCTTCTTTGGATCTTTCTGCAATTTGAGCACGCTGAACCTCATGAACAACCCTGCAGGATTCCTCGCCGATTTCATGCATCCAGTCACGAATTTCAAATAAAACTGATTCTTGTGCCTTCAAACTATCACGCAACTGGGCATTCTCATGTTCCAAGGAATCGATTCGGCCCATCAACTTTTGCATAGACCGCTCCGACGGCCAGAACAGCCTTTCACGCAGTCGTCTTGCCAGAGATGTCATAATCCCGTTCCTCTTCTACGATGGAAACCAGTAACAAAGCAAAATAATACCGCATACGCCCCTTGTGAGCGCATGCGGCTTAGAATCCTAGATGGTTTTGATTTACTCCATCTTGAGGTAGTTCTTCCAATACTCCAAAGACGTCAACTCCGAACGCGCCTCAGCGTATTCCTTTCGAATGCGTTCGATGTTCGCCTTGTAGTATTTTAGATCCCGAGCATAGCGCTTCTTGATCTGCTGGTAGCGCTTCACGTCCTTGGCACGAATCGTGCCCTTGCGGTTGTACCAATCCAAAACCACCAGCTTGTGCTTGCCACGAATCGCACCGGCAGGATACAGCCATCCCTGCAACGGAATCACCGCATATCCAGTACCGTCCTTCTTGATATAACGCTGATTGTTATCAGTAATCAGGTCTTCCAGACGTTCAGGCAAGCTGCGTGGCTTGTCCCCTTCAATAAGCTGCCTGTCGATTTCTTTGATATCAAAGCCCGTAAGTTCAGGATCTTGATTAGCCTGATCCTGAAGTGTAGCGAAATCAACGAGCTGCTCCTTGTTGCGGTTTGCAGCCATGAAGCTTTGTTCAGCCTGTCCCGGCTTCTTGATGAAGGATGGACCTTTCAGGAAATCTTCGAATGCGTCCAGGCACAGCTCCGCATTTGCATAACCGAATTTCTTCAGTTCGAGGCGAATATTATTATGCAGCTCACGCATAAAGTCAGCACCAGGAGCCATTCCACATGTTGCTTGAGCAATCATGGTGTTACGCGTGGTCTGGTACCGTTCCACAGCAGCGTTATAACGCTCGAAGAATGACATATGCCATACGCAAAGGCTATTCATGGTAATAAAGCCAGTCTTGCAACGAATGCCATATTCAGCATCGTCGCAACGGACAAACACCGGCAAAGGCAGTCCATTCTTTTCGATTACGGAAATCGGAATGCAGCAGTACCACCAAGCGGCGTACATATTGTTCCGCTGCCACTTGGTAGGCGTGTACATCTCGTTATAGATGAGGTCTTCGAACAGCGTCAAACGCAGCGGCGGCTTACAGCCAGCGAAGGTGCCTTGCTGGGTCATATTGCCGATATCTTCCCACTGGTCTTCGCCGATTTCATAATTGAGCATAGCGCCGCTAATCATGTCCTCACGATGCTCAGGCTTGAGGATGCGTAGCAGATTATAGGTACGCTTGATGCTCTCCGGAGAAACAGCAACGTCATCGTCCATAAGAAGGATATTCGTGGCCTTCGGATTCTGCTCCATAGCAGTGATCATGCCACGGGTGAAACCACCGGCACCACCGACATTATCGTTCGGAATAACCTGGATGCGATCTCCGCTCAGTTTTTCCGCATCCAAAGTCCGGCCATTATCCATCACATACATGTGGAAATGGTCTGCAATGGAATCGTTGGAACCGATAATCTGGTTCTTGACTAAATCAATGTTGCGTTCAATGAACGCTTCCTTCTTGAAAGTAGTGGTGGACAGAACCAACTCAACATCGTTCAGCTCGCCATCAACGTCAAGCTCGTAATAGCTGTTCCTAATGGAGACAGTTCCTTCGGTCTTTATGATGAAGCCGACGATTACCATGTCGTCAGTGACGGTCAAAGGCAAATCAACAGTCTGCCAATTGGTAGACGCTTCCAGCTTCTTAGAAGCTCCTTCAACCGGAATAGGATCATGCGCGAAGGCATCGCCCATAGTCTGCAGCACTTCGCAAGCGGCACCCTTAAGCTCAAGATGCAGAGTAAATCCCGTCGCACGGGTATAGCGCTTCAGTTTCATGACCGACAAAGAATTGAAATAAGTACTGAAATCGAACGTTCCAGCGTCATACATTTTCCATTCGTGGATCAACTTGTCGAAGACGACAGGCTGATTGGAACGGCAGTACAAAGCTGGGTATGCAACGGAGCGAGGATTCGTCTCCAACAAGATGTTCGCAAATTTCATCGAAGTCATGATTTCTAGACTACATTCAGCCTTGAAGAGAAACAAAAAACGTCATTTCTCCAACGGAAACGCACGTTTATGCACGATACCAGCCCGATTCAATTGATGCTGCTTTGCCAATTGCGGATAGAACCATTCATTGATTTTTGGAACATAATGGAGCAAGGCAGCACCAGCGAAATCAATTGGTAGTCGAACAATGAAACTCAATAAGATCAGCGGAACCTGTGGAAAGAGTGTCCGCAACATGTCAAGATATGATTGCCAAGATTGCAGTAGCACATCATCTTCAATAAGATGCGCACATAAGATAGCCAAACTTGCCTGTCCGATTCTGCTAAATGTATCTCCTAATACCGCGACCTTATCGAACAATTGAGAAATCCCAATGACGCATAAAGTTCCCGCGATACTGCCGACTACAGCTAGAATTGGATGCGGGCCATAACTATTCATAGCCATACTCATGCCATCAAAAAATACAATATCGATTATCCAAATTAAAAAAGCGATAATCCAGATATAAGGGACGCGCCTCACGAAATCAAGCACATCGTATTTTTTAGCAAGATAGCCAAGATAAAGAAACGCGACTGCGCACATTCCCGCTTGAATGCTCCATGGCAACCACACATAGCGAGACGAACCATAACCGACAAGGAAACAAGCAATCACCCAAATGAAGGTATAAGGAAGTTTCGCAAAAAAATGCAGTAAAAGACGCGCCCAGAATAATGCCAACAGGAACCAAATCGCACCAATTCGAAAATCCACTGGCCATAACGTCAAATCGGAAACGTCTCCACTTCCATATAATGCAGCCATGCCCCATTGGCGCAAAGCGAGTACACGGCTCTCATGGTTTAACGTTGCCATACAAGTCACGCCAATAAGGACGCACAAAGCAGTCACAGCATATGTGCACAGCAGTTGCTTCGATTCCTTCGCCCATCGAAACTTACGTTCCGGATGTATAAAGTAACCGGACAGAATAAAGAAAAGTGGCATGTGAAAGGAAAAACAGATTGACACAATAATTTGCGCCGTTCTGTGGGGCATAAAAAGATTAGCCTCGATTGCGCTATGGCCAAGAATAACTGCCAATATCGCCATGCCCTTGGCAATGTCGAAGAATCTAATGCGCTTCATGAATTTATTCAGTCTCCCATTCCACAGGTTCTCTCCGCCACTTGCCGGATTCACAAGCCCAGCAATTGTTCCAAGGATCGGCGCAGCACGACTTGCCCTATACGATTATACAATGCATGTTGAGGCATTCCCGTTGAGCGTCCTACCGTGCGGAATGCCGCATATGCCGAAGCGAACCACCAACCATGCTGCCGGCAGAGGGATTGCAACACGTTATTTTCTTGTTCCATAGTGAGTGGTCTAGAATCTGACAAAGTATCAATACCAGCAATCACGTACACGTTGCTAGATCCGTATCTTGCAGAAACTCGGTTGAGATACCGCTCAGCGGTTCGTGCGAAATCATTGCTGTTTGAGAGTCTCAGCCGATCATTCGTACCGAGCAAAACAATAGCAGCATCTTCATGTCCAAGAGTTTGATCTCCGATGGAATCATATGCGGAATAGGAACCTTTTCCAGGAGCACTGGCATTAGTCACGCTCACCCCTCGCGCTTTCAAATCTCTTATCAAACCATTCACTGCGGAATCTGTCTGATGAGACGGTTCAAAATAAACATTCCCTTCAAGACGAAATAGCTCACGCGACGTGCAAGGATATGGGTTCGCAGCGCCCACACCAGCAGCGATACTATCGCCAAGAATACGAACAGAATGGTATTTCCCCAATCGAATGTTCTTTCCGAAATCCCCCGCAACGGATGGAACATAATCGCTCGGCAGAGAAGCCGAGCGTCGCATATCCAGAGCGCCCGTACGGTTGTTAAAGTAATAGGTGGCGCCATTCACGTTCTGACGGCCATAGAGCATCTTGCCGCTAGGCCAGTTGTAGCATACTGTCTTTCCAGAAAATCTCTGCCATCCGTACTGCACCGCACCGGTATGTAGGTCCAATAAATACCATGCGCCGTCAATAGGCTGTTCACCGTACAGCATCCAGCCCATTCGACGATCATAGAACACCCATTTTTGAGATTCCGGCAAATAGACGAAGCCGTATCTCACCGCACCGGTTGAACCATCAAAGTCATACCAATGGTTGTTTATATACTGTTCTCCATACATCATCTGGCCGGAGAAACGATCGTAATAAACCCATTTATGCTGGGATGAATTGTAATAGAAGCCATGCGTCATAGCTCCAGTGCATTCATCAAAGTGGTACCAGCCAGTATGAGATCGGTCGTAATTCACAAAACGTTCGCCATACTGCATCTTTCCTGACGTTAAATCGTAATAAACCCATTTACCGCCATTGGACGAGACAAAAGTCATGCCTTTCGCCATCGCTCCAGTGTTTTTATCAAAGTAATACCAGCCTCCATACCGATAATCCTCGCCTTTAACCATATGTCCAGCAGCATTGTATCGAACCCATTTCCCACCGTTGGAACGAAGATAGACGTCTTTATTCCGAGCGACAGATCCATCTTCATCTATCCAATACCAGTTTTTTCTTTCGCATCATATATTTCCTGGGAACGTACTTGCTGTCCATTCTCGTAGTAATGTTCCTTGTTCGAATCCCAGCCGTTGTCAGGATGAGATGGAGCAGTCTCAACAGACGAGGTATTCAAAGCATCCGCATGTTCTTCAGCATGCGCGTAGGGTATGTAGAAGCATGCATTCAACACGAAAAAAGCAAGCGAACCGAAAAGAACGGATAGTGCGATCTTTTTCGCATAAACCCATTTATTCCTCGCTATGGAATTCATCGAAAAATATTTTCTATCCATATCAATCTCGATTCAGGCGATTTTCTTTTTTATACTGCTTATTAAATCAGCAATATTCTGAATGCCATAAGCTGCTACTGGGAACAACAATAAGAAGAAAGGTAGCGTGTAGATACTTTTTGCTTCCCAGAAAAGATAGCAGAGGAATCCGCCAATGAAAGAGGCGCACAGCAGAACTCTCGTAAAGACTTGAGATGAATCAGCGCCAAGAGACCGTTCCTTCATTAAGGAATGCACGAGACCGATTACCCCAATAATTGCCAGAAAATAGACAACAGTCTGAGCAACATTTTCAAATCGAAGCAGTACATCCGCGCCTTTCCCCAGCAAAAGGAATGAGCCTAATCCTGAGAAATGGTTCGCGGATTCACCTAACTCTGAATACAACGACGTCATAAAAGAGGCTCCGCCCACTCTGACGCAAGTTTATTGGTAAAAAAATTTAACCCATCACTAGGATTGCCCGCAAAAAACGCCAGACGATTCCGAACAAAATCATTGGATATCTGAGATTGCAGGGCATAATCGTTCCCCGTACGTTCAAAAGCGTCTATAGCAAATCGGCTCCACCATCCAGCAGGCATATTATCCGGTTGTCCCAAGCCAATAGCAATCCAAGAAGACATCGGCATCCCTTTACCGAACTTCTGCCCGGTCCAAGTCTGAACCACATATACGGGAAGTTTTGAAACAAAGAACGCAGCCACTGCGGAAAGAAAAGAAACCACCAACTGCCAAACACGACGGTTATGCCAAACTGCAAAGATGACTGCCACAAGGGCCGCAAGCACAAGAATCTGGTACGTCGATTTGAAAACAATTCCAATTCCGCAAATGAGGAATCCGCCAACAATTGCAAGGCTGCTAGCCCAAACTTTCTGCAGCCGGAAGCCTTCTGCAATCATCCAAGTGCCGCATACCGTGAAGAAGAAGCCAACCGCATTAGGATAGACGAACGTAGCGAACATCAGCAAAGGGACACTAGTCGCGACTATGACGGTGAAGGCCCCATGTCCTTTCTCATTCAAACCGATCAAACTGCCGAATCGCCATAGCACTGCCACCAAAGCAGTAACCGCCACAGCACTCACGATTTGAAAAGCAAGAATGCTATCCAATCCAAAAACCGCAAAAACCAGAAGGTACCACAACATTGGGCCGCTTTGGAATGGATAGTAGGAGAAATAGGTATATGCGCTCGGAATACCTCGCGCGCCGCATTCTAGACGGATGCTGCCCTTCGGACAAAAATCCGCACCGAACTGGTTAATGTTACCATTAAGCAGAATATCGGCTGCGTCCATCAAGCTCCGTGAATCCGGGTATGTGTAAGTCACCAGATTCAATGACATCAACCAAATGATCTGCATTGCAGCCACATATATCAAAAGAATGGCAAGAACCCATTGCTGCGGGAGCTTCGAAAAGCCAATCGCAAGCAAGATCATCATGCCAAGCAGTATGATTGTTCCCAATCCGAACGCAACCGATGGCATCCCAAAATGGTAATCAACTTGCTCAGTAATACTGCCAAGCTGCGGACTGTTTCTCTTAAAAGTGACGGTGAAAAAAACTGACAGCATAAGCAGTATCGTCACAATGGCGATTTGCATTCCCAAAGCGACTGTGACCAGCCATCTCGGAAGCACTTGCTTAATGAACGGCTGTTTTTGAGCTACAGCACTTTTATTCACTTGGTTCTAATCCCATCTTCTTCAGAAAGAAATTCCTATCGCTCAGATCGTCGTTTCAATGATATAGCGCGGTCGAGCTTTGACCTCCATGTAGATTTTCGCGATATATTCGCCTGTAATTCCAAGAGCTAGCAGAATAAAACCACCCAAAATCCACAAAGAGAACATAATGGAGCCCCAGCCGGCAACCGCATGCCCAGAGAAAACAGAAACAAGGGTATAAATCAACATGATGATTCCGATAAACACAGAGAACAGCCCGATGCCGGTAATCATGCTCAAAGGCTTTGTCGAAAATGATGTCACGCCCTCTACAGCGAAAGAAACCATTTTCTTCAAAGGATATTTCGATTCCCCAGCAACTCGAGTTCCGCGCTTGTAATACACCTTCGCCGTTTTAAAACCAAGTGAAGGAACCAATCCTCGAAGGAACAGATTGGACTCCTTATATTGAGATAAAGCCGTCAATGCAGTATGACTCATCAAACGATAATCAGCATGATCCGGCACGGTTTCCGTACCAAGCCACTTCATCAAAGAGTAGAAGGCATGGGCCGTTCCGCGCTTGAATGCAGTATCAGTATCGCGATTATCACGCACACCGTATACGATTTCAGCTCCCTGACGATATTCCTGAACCATGCCATCAACAGCATTGGGATCGTCTTGCAAATCAGCATCCATGGAAACAACAGCGTCGACATTCATGCTCAATGCCTGCATTAAGCCAGCAAAAAGAGCATTCTGATGACCTCTATTGTGAGCCAGCTTCACGCCACGAAATAAGGAGGGATCCTTCTCATGCAGCGATGCAATCACATCCCAAGTCTTGTCGCGGGACCCATCATCGACAAAAATAACGAAGCTATCTCGCGCAACAGCCTGCGAATCCTCAAGCTGAATCATCTTTTTCTTCAAAACGTCCGCAGTTACGTGCAATGCGGCTTCTTCGTTAAAACAAGGAATCACAAAAGCCAGTGTCGGTTCACGTCTCATCTGAACTCCACGCCCGTTCGCTTCCATATCATGAGTCATGTCTAACAGTGTATGTCATGCTATCAACGCAATAGTCAAACGCTGTCCGCAACTTCGTCATGCACCTTCAAATGTTTCCTTGTACATCGGCACCACCACGCCTCTAGCCACACGCCAAAAACATCAACTCCTCTTGTAAATGAACGACTTGTAAAACAAACTTTTTTGTCATAGCAACAGCTATAATTATCCCCCGAATAATGAGAGGGAAAGGGGAATAATGCTTCAACGGAGAAAAATTCTAATCAGTTTTCTAGCCATTACAGTACTGCAGGGAATTACCTACCGCAATCGCGCTGGGCAGCGAATCCAACGCAATGCAAGTATCTTCCAATAGTCAAACTGCCGAGCCGAATCAGAATTCAAATAGTATCCAAGGAGGTGATTCCACCACAATCACTTCAGACGCTGATGATGCCTCGCAATTTTCTGATTCGGCATCCGAATCAACACAACCGAACAGTGTAATTCACTCCAGCCGACAGAACAGGAATGACGACAGACCCGATTCTTCCGAACCGGACAAGAATAACGACAGCACCAGTCCTAACGAACCAACTAAACCAGACAAACCTGAAAACGGTTGGGATCAGAATAAAGAGCACTACTACGAAAACGGCACTATGGCCGTCAGCAAGGACGTATTCATTTCAAGTTCTCCCAACAACCGCAAAGACGGCATCTGGGTTCGTTTTGACGAAAACGGTAATTTAGTCAAAGGAGAAGATCACCGCAATGGCGGCTGGTACTACTTTGACGAAGAGACAGGTGCCATGGCCAAGGGAGTTAAACACATATCCTCCAACAATGGTAAATGGGTGTACTACGACGTGGTCACCGGCAAAATGGCGCACGGCGAAGCCCATCTCAACTACGACAAAGAACATACTGGCTGGTATTATTTCGACCAAAACACTGGCAAAATGGCGCATGATTTCGTCTACCTTCGCCAACATGACAAATGGGTATACTACGACAAAATAACAGGCAAGATGCAGTACGGCGAGCACTACATTAATGATGGGTGGTACTACATGAAACCTGTCACAGGAGCTTGGCCAAGGGCAGAACATGCTGGACGCCGGTAAGAAATGGGTATATTACGACAAAACCAGTAGTCGCATGATTCATGGTGGAGCCATTCTTGACGGGCATCATTATTTCTTCGATCCCCACACAGGAGCCCAATACAACAAACAACAAATCATCGATAGACTGACTTCTCAAGCACGCGCGCTCTTAAATCAGCATCCTGATTGTCCAGGTGTGCTCGCTGCAAATGGAGGACTCATTTGCCCATTCGGACCATGTATGGCTTTTGTCTGGTACATATTCCATTCTGCCGGTTTAGACATTTTCCTCTGCGACGGAGCTAAAACCGGCTGGCCACACCATAACTACGATTGGTACAGATCCCGTGGGCGTGTCAGTCATACACCACATGTTGGAGATATCGCTTTCTGGAAGTTCGGAGATGCTTGGCTCATGACTATGACGCCAGCCATGCAGGTGTCGTAGTCGAAGTGAATGGAAGAAATGTAATAATTATCGACGCAGCTTATGGAGATATTGGCATTCGTTCGGCTTACAACGGAGCAAACTATGCTCACCCATATTACGACGAGTAACCATTTAAACCTGTATAGAAACAGTTTATAAGGAGTCCATATGAAATACGGTGTCCGCGCATGTACATTAGCAATGTTGGTCATATTGCAAGCCTGTTCTTTAACAGCATGTTCTGGACAGAATAACAATGTTGCGCAGACACCATTTCCCCAAAAGTCCCCTGCATCATCTATTTCTAACGATTTTTCCAAAGTCATTCCTGACAAAAAATTCGCTGCATGCTTAGTCTCCGTACTCAACGCATCCAATAAGGGTTTCCCCTCAGTAAAAGCCTCTAAAATTAAGAACCTGTCGTTTACTGAATACACAACCAAATATCAAAATTGCAGTACGAATAATCTGCAAAAAATCACTTCAGTCGAAGGACTGCAGCATTTTACCGGATTGATCTCACTGGATTTGAGCGAGTTCAAATCTCTAAAAGAACTACCACAGATTGAATCCATGACCTCTCTAACCCAAATTAATTTGCAAGGCACTAAGATTTCCGATATTTCAGCTCTAGCGCATCTCAGTACCTTGCAGAATATCGCGCTTTCCGATAAATCATGCAATTTGACGCCGCTTTCCAGACTATCTCCTATTACGATTAGCGCGCAATGTCCCACCGTAGATTTGTCCCCTCTTGATGGCAAGAAAATCCAAATTTACGTTTCCGAATCAATCAGTGAATCCAAAGCACGAAAATCAGCCATGACAGGCAACACCGTCGCCATTATGAAAGCGGCTGGAAAATTCACCATTTTCCAGCCGAATCAATCAGGTAACATAACCGAATCTGAAATGTAAGTCACGAATCAACCTCGGCCTGTGACGTTATCGAAATAATGCCATGCTTGCCATTGTGGAACCCACGTGTTTCCGTGAGCCATAGCTCCCGTAACTGGATCGAAGTAGTACCATGAACCATTCTGTTTCTGCAAACCTTTTACCATTTTGCCGGTTTTTCGATCATAGCGGACCCATTTACCGCCATTCGAACGTATAAAAACATCGCCTACGCGTCTAGCGCCAGTAACTGCGTCAAACATGTACCATCCAGCGCGCTCATCATCATAGCCAAGATAAACTTCGCCATAAATCATCTTGCCAGTAGTCTCATCGTAATAGACATATTTGTCCTCATCGGACAAATATGTCATTCCTTTACTCATCGCACCGGTCGTAAAATCAAAATTGTACCAAGCTCCATACCTGAAATCCTCACCTTTAACCATCCGGCCGTTCGAATCATAGCGAACCCACTTACCGCCATTCGAACGCAAATACACATCTTTGTTCTGAGCCATAACGCCATTTGCATCTATCCAATACCAAGCATCTGTCGATGGGTCATATATCTCTTTTCCTTGAGCATATGAGCCATCCTTCTCCTGCCAATACTGGCGACCGTCCTTGTACACCCATTTTCCCGATGCGACGTTGGTCGCTTTATTACCAAAAGCATTCATATCCACGGAACCGCTGATGCCGTTGATACGGCCGGAACTGGTGTATTGCCAGCCGCGGTCGTTGGTGCCAAAGGCGTTGTATCCCATTTGAGCACCATACTGGGCCACCCAACGGGTCTTTGCGTAGATGTTCGAATTGTTCAACGGGCCTTGCAGGTAGCTCGTATACGAATACACACCGAGATTCTTGTATCCGGCGGACTGCAGTGCGCCATACCAGGCGTCGGCCATACCGCTATAAACATTCGGATTGGTCGGCGGGGTATGACCAGCCCACGTCCACTTCTCCAGGTCATAATACACAGGGTATTTCAGATCGTTCGGGCTCACGCCCATCTGGCGGAGTTTGGCAGCCACATCATTGCCTTCCGCACGTGCGCAGTTCGCATCGTATGCATACGAATACCAGTAGATGCCAAAAGGAATACCAAGACGTTTGCATTCGTTGATGTTACGTTGCGCTTTGGCATCGGCATAGTTGCCCCAGCCATAGCCCAAACGAATGATTGCGCCTTCCACGCCGTCGGCTTTCGCCTTGGCCCAATCGACGTCACCCTGCCATGAGGAAACATCAATCACGCCCTTGGCCTGCTGGGCGAACAGGTTGTTCCTATAATCGAAAAAACGCCTTTGTTCCGTTGTAGGTTCCCCAGTGTGCTCCGTATTCGTTGCTCTCGAATTTAGTGAGCCGGACAGTCGAGCCACCCTTCAAGGACGACTGCTCCGCAGACTGTTTCACAGGTTGTTCCACAGCATCTTTCACATCCGAGGCACTCACCGGAATGAATGATTCGCCATCCGTTTTGGCCAGTGGATCAGGTTGCTGCGATTGCGTGCCGACCAGCTGAGCGTCCGTCACGGTTTCGCCGGTCTCAATGTTCTGTACATCACCTTCCGGCGTAACCGCAAGGTTCTCCGAAACCACAGTGGAATCGTCCGAAATGTTTTCGCTTACCGTTTCCGGCAGCGTCGCGTTCGGATTGTCCGGCATGCTGTTTGACGAATTCTGCACATCATCACAGTTGCGGCAAAAGAACTTGGCGCATCCTCAATCGCAATATCCTGCATGGCGTAAGCCGGCACCACGGCAACGGAAACCGTCATTGCAACCACGGAAGCGGTGGTCGCAATCTTCATCAAGCTTTTCGGCGATATCATCGTCAGCCTCTCTCACAAAACGCATTTCACGCGTTGACGCAATTGCACACGCAAAACTTAAGTGTATTCTGAGATGTCCCCACTTAAAATAAAGCAGCTGGATTCCGGACCAAACTTCACATTTACCGAATATGCCACAACATGAAGTGCTGGCATTCGGAAGTGGAACGGGTAACATACCTTATGTATTGTCATTTGGGAATAGAGGACCTTGTCGGACCACCTCCAATAGACAACATCAGAACGGTATCGCGGACTCCTGGAGGGAAGCATGGCACGGCACGAAAGGCAGCCAAATAAAGCTGACAGTCAAGCAAGTAACGTCCGCAAGCCCCGGACTTTCAGCAGTACCGCGACCGTCGGGACCAGCAAATCCAACAATTCCGTCAATGCCACCAATCGTGACGAAAAGCTTAGAACAAAAGCACCGGGGACTTCCTACCGAACGGCTCCCGAAGATCCATTCCAAATCGCCATATCGCAAGGCGTGCAAGATGGCGACACTTGGGTGCATAACCATGTCAAGAACTTGATTCGCCGTTCCATCATCGTAGCCGTTATCGTCGTTGCGGTATGCATTGTGGTCTTCGGCGTCATGGGCGTGAGAACATCGCAGAAAATGCGCGAACTGAATGCCATTAACGACTGCAGAGACGCGGTTGCCGCCATGAACGCTTCATATTCCAAGGATTTCCAGCTCAAGGGAAAGATTGTCGACGCATTTTCCAGCATGGATTCCTCATATGATCTGGAAAAGCTCAGCACCTTGTATCAGGAAGAAGTCAAATCGCCGAAGGCGCTTGACTGCAAAGCCGACCCGTCCGGGACCACCAGCAAAGCCAACACCGAACGAGCCGCATATGACAAACAGGCCAGAACCTTCGAGCGGGCGTTGACAAAGAACAAGGCAAATCAGAATTGAATACGAAACGATTGGCAAGAACGGCACTTGCCGTTATCGTAACCGTAGGAATAGTCGTTGCCATCATCGTCGGGTGCGGCCCCAAATGGGGCAACGGAACGGCAACCGGTAAAACCGGATCGCAATCCACCGCCACCGCCCATACTGCGGCCACTGTTGATGTGCAGCTGCCCTCATACTACATGGACAATATGGTGTTCCAGCGCGATCAGCCAATCGTAGTCAAAGGCAACGTCAGCTCCACGGAAAGCAACCCCATCGACGTTTCAAAACTGTCAGCGACACTTACGCAAGGCAAAACCTCCGAGAGCGTCAAGGCAAAGGCAGCGAAAAACGGCAGTTTCACCTGCACGCTGAGCGCGCAAAAGGCAAGTCTCAATCCGTATTCGCTGCAAGTGCAGTACGCCGGCAAAACCGTGCTGAAACTGGCCAAAGTGTATGTGGGAGACGTCTTCGTAGCCGCTGGCCAGTCGAATATGGAACTCAACTATGTGCAGTATTACGAAAACGCTACTTACAATTTTGGCAATGGACTAATCACGACAGGCGATTTGCCGAAACCGCTCGTAGATGACAACGTGAAATTTGTCATCGCAAATCATGATGTTGAAGACACTGATTTTCCACTGTCCGCTGTTAATCAGAGCGCCGATGCATGGCTGACTGCAGATTCCACGAATTCACTGCACCTCAGCTATCTGGCTCAGCAATTCGTCATGCAGTTGCGCGCCAAGCACCCCAATGTGCCGATTGGCATCATCCAGACCGCGTGGGGTGGCACGCCTATTCGCCGGCATGTACAAGGCGGCGATATTTATGCGAACCATATCGCGCCGTTGAAGGGATTCCATGTGGCGGGCGTGCTGTGGTATCAAGGTTGCGATGACGCCAATAATTACGGAACTGCTTTGCAATACGAATCGCAAATGACCACGCTCATCAACCAGTACCGTAACGTGTTCGGACGCAAGGACCTGCCGTTCCTGTACGTACAGCTCGCGCGCTGGCCAAACTACCAGTACACGCAAAACGTGCGAGAAGCGCAACGGACTACGCTCGGCAACACCAACCTGCACGATTCGTCGAATGTGGCGATGACGGTTTCCCTTGACACAGACAAGGCACATCCGCGCTAATCCATCCTCTCGGCAAAGATATTCTCGGGGCACGCATGGCCGCGCAGTACCTCGCCATGGAAAACGGTACGAAAAACGCTGTCAGCGTACCTAACGGACCGCTTATTGAACGTGCACGGCATACTGTGGACGGCAAAATCGCCCTGTCTTTCCAAATCGGCACCGCAAGCGGACTGAAAGCGATGCAACCGAACTATACGAAGAGCGCAAGCGCGAGCGCACCCGATTATACGAAGAATTCGAAAGCGACCCCTCTTGACGGTATCAGCAATATCGTAATCCCAACGACTGCGGCATTGCAGGGATTCGAGGTTGCCAACTCTTCCGGGCAATGGGTACCGGCCAACGCCATCATCAGAGGCAACCAGGTGGTGCTCAGCGCGGCCAATGGAACGCCACTTGACAATCTCAGCGGTATAACCCAGGTGCGTTACCTGTTCAGCGGCAATCCGAAGTGCGCGAGCATCCTGTACAACAGCCTTAATCTGCCTGCTAGCCCATTCATCACTATTGTCGAGTGATCTTTGTCGGGGGCCGCCGCGAGATAAACCAATACGGGCGGGATAAGTACGGGCGGTCTGAGCCGTTGCTTGGCCTGCTTGGTCATGTTTTGAGCAGGCTGTTCCGGATTCTGGTTTGGTTTCTGGTTTCCTGCTTAAACTATGAAGACTGCTGCAGCATCGCAGAAACTAGACAAATGTCATTTTTCCACCGGTTTATTTAGGCACATTCCCCTCCTACTATGGCATACGGAACGAACGCGAGCGCACAATCACAGATCGAATGCAAACGTGCGCAGGAGAGGAACCACCATGAGGAATCGTATTGCAGCAGCTGCAGCGGCGGGAATATTAACCATCGGCATGGCCGCCTTGCCTTCCGCGGCTTCGGCCAGTGAAGTCGCACCGTCTACGGACGGATTGGCCGGCAGCACCGCCATCAGCGGGCAGATCGACCAGGATATGGCCGTGTGCACCGACAAAACGTGCGATGCCGTACAGCATGTGCGCAAAACCAACCAGCAGATCAAGTCGGATATGGAAACCGCCAAGCAGCGCGCCGAGCAGCTGCATCAGAACGCGCACGAGGACGCCGACGCGCTTCGCCAGTACGGCGAGCAGGCCTGGAAGAACTATCAGCAGGACCGTGAGGATGTGAAGAATGCGATCGATGGCGCGGTTAAGCGCGGTCAGGAGCGTCACAACGCTCTGCATCAGGATATGCAGGACACGCAGGCCCACCTCAACCAGATGCATGCCGATATGAAGGAGACCCACGACGAACTCAAGACGAGGCATGACGCGTTTGCGGCGAGCAGCCACCAGTGGCATCAGTCGTTCATCGCGGCGCTGAAGGATGCGAATTCCAAGACGGGTCAGCAGGGCGGCTCATCCGTTGCTACCGGCACGCATGGCATCACGGCTGGAACGAATGCCGGTACGACCGTTACTGGAGTCAACGGCACCACTGGCACTGTGCGCACGGCTGCCGACACTGGCGCGAATGGTGCTGCAACTGGATCCGTCACAGCTTCCGGCGATCAAACCGCCGCGTCCACCGGCGCGCTGACCAAGTCGGAATATGGACAGCTTGCACAAACCGGCATCGGCATTTCCCTTGCCTGCGCAGCCATTCTGCTGCTTGCAGGCCTTGCCTACGCCATGAAGACGTTCGTGCAGTATAAGCGCGAAACCAGCGAAGACTGAGCCGGCTCGCTGCCGGACAGCGTTTGCTTCATCGACTCATGAAAAACGGTCTCGAATATATCGGGACCGTTTTTTCATGCGCGTTTTTCGTATGTGCTTTTCATCTGCTATACGCATTGTTGCGATTCAATTGGAATGACGTAGTACAGCGACGTACAATGCAGCGCGAAGCGCGCGTACCGTGCGTGAACCGCGTGTATGTCCAGTATTCCCACTGATTTGTTACGTTGGCCGTTCTGATCAGTCCACTGGTCAATTCGCATAATGGGGAGCACTGCTGGCGATTCGCGGCGACGGCGTATCGCCATTCCCCGCCGTCCGTCCGGTACTACCCGCGCTCCCCGCATCGCCGGCCTTTTCAGCATTGCCGATGTTGGTTCTACGCAACGACCCCGCGGCCAACGAGCGGATGGATCGCCTGCGCTGCGCCTGTTCCGTCTGCGAAGCGGACTGAACTGCGGGAAAAGCGCCCGTTACGGGACGAATACGACCGGTTGCGGTCGGAATAAAGCTTGGTGGCAAAACCTGCGTTGTGATGGCGCTTATGGATGCCATTTGCGGCTGCTGCGTATTATCAGGACCATCCACAGCGTCTTTTTCTTTCACGGTTTGCGATTCTTCCGCACGATTCGCGTCATCATTCGCATCCTCGCCCGTTTGCAAGGCAGACCCAGCTTCGCTCTGCTTTTCTTGTTTTTCCTGCTTTTCCTGCGGAGCGGCCTGCACATCACTCTGCAATACGATTGGCGATGAATTCGAACGGCGTCGGGCAAGCGCCGCCAGAGAGTCACGAGTATCAGCATCGCGTTGGTCAGTCTGCTGGCTGCCGGCAGCCGTCTTGTCAACCATCGTCGTGCTTCTTTCTCTCAACGTCACGATTTCGAGCGTAACGTAACGCAGCGCAAAAGTGCGCGTAAAACGACGATGTACGCAACTCCCCCACCGAATCGCAATCAAATATCGACATATGAGGGCAAACAATCCCATTATTGAGACCACAGACTGGCACCAATAAGCCGCAGCATGGCAATCAGAGACTTTCCTGGATGCCGGCCCGTACACGCGAGACTTGCGATACGGGACGATTCAAAAAACCGAGGCCAATGAAAGAAGCATTCGGAGGGAATCTGGAAGGAACCGGAAAACGGAGTGGAAAAGAAGGAACCCCAGAAACCGAATGATTCCAACGGTTTTCGGGGTTCCAATCCGGGCGGAGAATACGAGATTCGAACTCGTGAGGCTGTTACACCAACACGCTTTCCAAGCGTGCGCCATAGACCACTAGGCGAATTCTCCAATTATGCAACGCTTCCCGGTGTCTATCCGTGAAACGCAACTTGACTAGAATACAACAGGAGCAGCAAAAAGCCAAATCGGCGTGTCGCACTGCTGGTTTGCAGAGTTGGGCATACGTGTCAAGGTTGTGCAACAGGTATGAGCGATCGGCTGCCTTTACTACGGATACTTCTTATTTCGCACACTGTAGATGCTATATTGCCGCCGATGGAATCCAATAGGCAACGGGATTCGGTAAGCATGGGAAAAGATACGAAAAAAGGGTTCCCGGAGCGACGCCCGCCGGGAAGCCCGGAAAAAGAACATGAAAAAAGGGACCTCCCGGGAGCCAAAGGCTCGACCGGGAGGCCCGATACGTTTGAAGCGGCGGCGTGCTACTCTCCCACACCCTCTCGAGTGCAGTACCATCGCCGCGCCTGGCCTTAGCTACCGGGTTCGGAATGGGACCGGGCGTCTCACCAGGGCTATGACCACCGCAAATCTAACGGCCACGGCAAGGAAACCAAAGGAATCCAAACCGGCATGTCATCGGTGGCGGTTCGGGAACCGGCTAGCGGACGCGAGGCAAACGCCTATCGTTTAAATCGTATTCGTGACCATCCCAACGCATATTGCCGTCCAGGACGATCCAGCACAGGAAAGACGCGGAACCAACCACAAAAAAACGGTTGGAATGTTGTGTCGCCGTCGCCCGTTAGTACCGGTCGGCTCCACCCCTCACGGGACTTCCACCTCCGGCCTATCAAACACGTGTTCAACATGCGGGCTACAGGATCTCGAAGATCCATGGAATCCTAATCTTGGAGCAGGCTTCCCGCTTAGATGCTTTCAGCGGTTATCCCTCCCGAACGTAGCCAACCGGCCGTGCCGCTGGCGCGACAACCGGCATACCAGAGGTTCGTCCACCCAGGTCCTCTCGTACTATGGGCAGGCCTCCTCAGGATTCCAACGAGCGCAGAGGATAGAGACCAAACTGTCTCACGACGTTCTGAACCCAGCTCGCGTGCCGCTTTAATCGGCGAACAG
>ENA-OPZM01000151-OPZM01000151.1-human-gut-metagenome-genome-assembly--contig:-NODE-151-length-29921-cov-9.548869_pt1 | contig 29921 bp, 32 predicted proteins | sample MGYA00242478_ERZ504493 | MGnify/ENA primary metagenome ERZ504493 (study PRJEB26092, sample SAMD00036227) | human gut metagenome | host: Homo sapiens | study: EMG produced TPA metagenomics assembly of... | reverse complement strand
TGGCCTTCTCGGCCGCAGCCTTGCGCGCCTTGGGCCTCTGCGGCGGCACGGACCTTCATGGCTTTCTCGCGCGCGGCCTTCACCTCGGGTGTGATAACGCTCATGGGCTCGGCAGTCGAGACCTGGTAGAAAAAGCCCTTAAAGTCGATCTGCATGTCGGTGATGGCAAGCCCAAACAGGTCGTGCGCCTCGTTCTCAAACGGGAATACCGCCGGATAATACGAGCTGATGGACGGAATCTCCTGGTACTGGTCGATGCCCTCGACCACCAGGTTCTCGATCGCATGGCTGCCATCCCGAGCGATCTGCTCTTGCGCAGCGCGGACGTGATAAACGTATAGACCAGGCGATACGTGCCGTCGTCCACACAGCGCTCGGCGTGCATTTGCACAAAGCGCGCGCCGACGCCCTTGAGCGCCTGGACATGCGACAGGAGCTCATCGATCCCGACGGTGGTATAGATAGCCTTTTGCATTACTCGGCCTCCTTTGCAGCGACGGGCGTCTCAGCGGGCGCGTCGCCAGCGGCGGGTGCGGCGGACCTGGTGGACACGTTGGCCTCGACGCCGTCACCGGCACCATCAGTCCCGGCCCCCGCAGCCACAAACCCGTCCTCGCCCAGCTCAACGCCACCGTCCCAGGTCGCGGCGCCGCCCACGGTAAGCGGGTCACCGCCAGCACGCATCACGGCCTCCTTCTGATCCAGGATGCCGCACGCCTCCACGATGGCATCAATCACCGTCTCGGGACGAATGGCGCACCCGGGCGCGTATACGTCCACGGGAATCGCGCGGTCCACGCCTCCGATCACGTTGTAGCATCGCGGAATACGCCGCCCGAACACGCGCAGATGCCGCAGGCCACCACACACTTGGGCTCGAGCATCTGGTTGTAGATCTGGCGCACGACGGGCAGGTTCTGGGCATTGACCGACCCCGTCACCAAAAAGATATCCGCATGCTTGGGGTTGCCGGTGTTGACCACGCCAAAGCGCTCCGCATCGAACAGCGGCGTGAGCGAGGCCAGCACCTCGATATCGCATCCGTTGCAGCTCGAGCCGTCGTAATGAATAACCCACGGCGAGCGCGACATTTTATGATCCATGGATGCCGCCTCCTAAATAAACACGTCGACGAGGATGGGCATAAGGTTGAGCAGGCCAAACACCAGCGCCACGCCCCATCCGAGCTTAAAGCAGCTGCGCCAGGTACTGCGTGCGAAGGTGTTGTCGATAAGCACCTCGACAAAGTACGTCGCGGCCATCACGACCAGGGCTACCACCCAGCTCACCGGGTTGCCCCAAACAAAGAACATGCCCACCCACATCAAAAACAGCACGGTCTCGCACCAGTGCATAAGGGTCATCTTGGCCAGCGTGCCGCCGCTCATCTCGGTGGCGACGCCCTGAACGATCTCCTGATGCGCGTGATGCGAGTACGAAAGATCGAACGGCGACTTGCGCAGCTTGATGGTAAGTACCGCGAGCAGCGCGAGGAAAATGGGCGCGCTGTACACGATGATGGGGGCCGACTGCCCCGTCACGGCGATGGAATCGAAGCTGTCGGTGGCAAGGTACAGGCCCACGCTCATCAGCAGAACGGCGGGCTCGTAACTCATGACCTGCAGCAGCTCGCGGTCGGCACCGACCTGGGCAAACGGGCTTTGCGTCGAGGCGGACGCCAGCACCACAAAGATCGCGGCGAGCGTCACCATAAAAGCGCACAGCAGCGTGTTGGAGCCCGACACAAAGATGCCGCCGCCCACGACGGTAAAGATGAGCGCGCACGCCATGTAGGTATCGTCCATGGTGTTTACGCTGGCAGGGGCCTTGCGCAGCAGCTTGGCAACGTCGTAGAACGGTTGCAGCAGGCGCGGGCCCACACGGCCCTGCATGCGAGCCGAAAGCTTACGGTCAACGCCGTCGATCAGGCCGCCCACAAGCGGCGCCAGCAGGGCAAACGCCACGGTGCCAATAAAGATGCCCACGACACCCGAACCTTCAAAATACTTACCGCGCAGCACCGAGGGTGCACTCATGGCAAGTCGCTCGGGCCCAATCCACGCGCAACACGGCAGCGCAAACAAGATAATGCTGCAGCACACGACGCTACCCACGGGGCCAATACGCTTCTCGCCAAGGGCGTCCTCCGAGTACCAATTGCGCTTTTCGGCCTTCACCTCATGTCCCATCGAGCCGCGGAAATGGCGGTAATTGTCGGTTCCCACACCCGAAAGATATACGTTTACGTGCGGTTTGTTGCTCACGCGGAATGACGTCAGCAGCACCACGGCGATAAACGCCACGATAACCACCATCAGATACATGGCGTCCTTGCCAATAACGTACGGCACGCGGCCAAACACCATGGCCAAGTAAGGCGACACCAAACCGCTCGAGATAATCGGGAAGGCCACGCAGCACAGAATCAGCAGCGCGGCGATGGTGTTGAGCGCCATCCATTCGGTCTTATGGACATTGACCTCAACGTTTTGGACCGTGGGGTCGACGCCCGAAAGCTTGGCGAGCCACTTGCCCCAGAAGTAAAACGTCGCGGCCGAGCCAAAGGCAAGCACCATGATCATGAGCACGTTGCCGGTCTGCGCAAACGCCACCAGGCGCCCCACTTGGACACGAGCATGCCAAACGGCGCCACAAACATGCCCATGATGCCCAGCATCATCAGGCGCGTCAGGTGCGGCATGCGGCTGAACATACCGTCCATGTCCTCGATATTGCGGCTGCCGATATGATGCTCGGCCGTGCCCACGCACAGGAACAGCAGCGACTTGGCCACCGTGTGGAACAGGATCAGGAAGATGGCCGCCCATACGGCCTCGGGCGCGCCGACACCCAAACAGGCACTGATGAGGCCCAAGTTGGAAATGGTGGAGTACGCGAGCACGCGCTTGGCGTTGCTCTGCGAGATGGCCATGAGGGCAGCGAGCAAAAACGTGATGGCACCCACACTCGTGACCATAAAGCCGGTCACGGGATAGATGGCATAGAGCGGGCTCAGCTTGACCATTAGGAACACGCCGGCTTTGACCATGGTTGACGAGTGCAGCAGGGCACTCGTGGGCGTGGGGCAACCATGCACCCAGCAGCCAGGTGTGGAACGGCATCTGCGCGGCCTTAGTGAGTGCGGCGAGCGACAGCAGGATGACCGGCATCACCAGCAGCGCGGACTGCGCGGTTCCGGCGCCGGAAAGCTCGATCATGCCCGAGATGGTCAGCGGCATGCCGTTAACGTGCAGGTACATGAGTCCGGCCAAAAAACGCGATGCCGCCCAGCATGTTGAGGATAATCTGGGTGAAGGCGTTCTTGATGGCCTCGGGCGTGCGCGTGTAGCCAATCATGAGGAACGAGCACACGGTGGTGATTTCCCAGCCGCAGAACAACCACTCAAGGTTGTCGCTCGTCACGATGACGAACATGGCCGAGAGGAACAGGAACATAAGCGCCAGGAACTGCGGGCGTCGGTCGGGCGCAGTCTGCCCGCGCAGCGCAGCCTCGTGCTCGTCATGGGCCTGGAAGTCCTTCATGTAGCCCAGGGCATACACGCAGATAAGGCTGCCGACAATGCCGACGGCGAGCACCATGATCACGCTCATGTAATCCAGGTAGAGCGGCGTTGCCGTGACGGCTTCGGCCGCGGGCAGCGTCATGGCTGCAAAGGCGAGCGAGCCACCAGCTGGACTATGCCGAGCACCGTGTGAGCGCGTTCCTATATTTATACGCGTTGTATAGGATGACGGCGCACAGGATGACATCGATGGCGGAGCTGATGATCGAGAGCACATGCGAGGTGCCGGAGGCAACCTCAAAGCTCTGCGGGCCCGCGCCAAAAAACATGACGGCGACTACAACTGTCACCGCCATGATGATGCCGGAACCTATGAGCCCACCGCATCGCGGGCGCGGTCACCGCGCGCGAGCAGCATGCCCAGCGCCGGTACCAGCGGAAACAGGGTAAGGAAATACAGTAGCGTCATACCATCACTCCCCCATGCAAAAACGCTGCAATTGTTTAACGTTATAGCTCAATTGAGGAGTAGCGGCGGCGGGTTTTCGGTCAACTGGGGAGTTTTGTACGTGCGGGGTAAGGAGTCTGTCCGCATTGGAGCAGAGGGGCGGCAAGAAAAATGCGCCCCTGTGGGCGCACCATCCCGTTCGCTATTCCGCCTTTTTAACGCGCGGCTTGCGGCCGCGCGGCTTATCGACCAGCGCGGACTCACCGCTCTCGCGATACTGGCGGCACCAAGCCTTGACTGAAGACTCGCTGGGAATCTTGTGCTTGATCATAGCCTCGCGAACCGTCAGGCCGTTTTCCAAACGGTCCTTAACCACGGCGAGCTTTACGTCGTACGAATAGGTGTGATGACGAGCGCCCGCGTTGAGCACGGCGTCGGCACCGCCCACGGCATATGCGCGGGCCCACTGACGAGCCGTGGCCTGGGGAATGCCAAGCTTTGCGGCGAGGGCGCGGTGACCGACCCCCTCTTGGAGGATCTCGACGGCGCGCTGCCTAACCTCGGGCGCATGCGTGCGAGTCCTAGTTGCTTCCGACATACCTGCACCTCTTAGCCTTAACCGTTAATTTGCTTTCTTACGTGCTTGTTAGATAGTAGCATTTTGCTGTTCCCGCGTAACAGTTAATTGAAAATCGCAACGGCGGCATCTGGGTATTTGCCATTCATTTGCAACAGTTCTTTAGGTTTTATTTACGCAGCTAGTTGGCTCGCGGCTCATTGACGGTGTTTTACCAACCAGATTGGTATCTTTTTGTTTAGCTGGTATGGTTTGTGCAATTATTAACCCCTCGTCAGTCCGCACCTAACATGTCAGCTTTCCACTTGCTTCCCAACTTTCCACTTAACTTTCCAGCTTTCCACCTTAAGTGGTAAGTTAAGTGGAAAGCTGGAAAGAAGTTGGGAGACCGAAGCATGGGCGACGGACAGCCCTACTTCGCGAGTCGATACCGTTGTCGCGGGCTGCGCGGAGGCTCCATCGCCTCAATCTTGCCCGCACCAATCAAGCCTTTTATGTGGTTGGAAACGGCGCTCCTGCTCAAACCCGAAGCGTCGGTGAGCTCCTTGGTCGAGGCCGAAGAATGTGTTGCCAGGTAATCCAAGATTGCCTCGTCCACATGCCCCACAGACGTCACCTGTTCCGCCCGCATTATCTTTCGCTTATCGAACGTCAACGAAAAAGAAACTGTCGAGTTCTTTGGTTCGGGCGGCAACATGTTTGCCCGCTCGAGCTGCTCACCTATCTCCTGATAACCAGTGCCGCGATTTTCGACCACGTAGCCACCGTCTGGGTACGGCGTGGTCTCGAGGATATTTGAAAGGAACTGGTTTCTGGATGACGAAACCCCAGAAACTCCCAGCGAATCGATCGTTACGTCGCCGTACAGCCCGCCGGGATTGAGAATCTCGACGCGGTCGATATACAAGTTGACCTGCACTTGTGAGCCGCGCGCGGCGGAAGAGTAGTCGCGGTGCATGAGCGCGTTCGCCACCGCCTCGCGCAGCGCCACGGGCGGATAATCGGGCACATCTTTCCGGAACGCGCCCTCGATAACCGCTGCGTTTCGGGTGTTTCTCGCAACGGCGGCAAGCACGTCCTCAATCATGAAAGGGATCGGACCCAAAATGGTCTGAGAATCCACAAAACGCTTGTTATCACTTACTCGCTGCGTTTTTGTGGTCCCGGGGTACGCCGTAAAGGTCACATTGAGACGTGGGAAGAACTTTTGCGGAAACCGTCCCATCGCGACAATTGCAGCAAGCGTCGGCACGATTGCGTCGTCCACCCTTTTGGTCACATGCAGGTCAAGGAGAATCTCATCGTCGCTTCTGGTGCCCAAAAGCCTAGGGTGTAGCTCGCGCTGGCGTTTTATAAACCCTTGCAAAAGATCGGCGTCAAGGTCATCGAGCGTGGCACCTTCGACCGGCTCGTCGTCGTATGTAGGCTGAACATGCTCCTCCATAAAGCGATCGATTTCGTAGGGAGTCATGCGCCGGTCGCCGTCGCCCGTACGGATAAAGGACGAATCGTACATTCCGCGTGCCGCAATATAGCAGGGTTTATCGCGTGGATGCATTTCTTTGATGCGCGCGCAAAGCACCAGCTTACCCTCGAAGGGGAGCACTTGGATATCCGGCCTCACAACGGGCGTCAGCTTTTCACATGCAGAAGAGAGGGCGTCTTGCATCTTGCGGGCATCAAAACCCTCGACGGGCATAAACCCGTTCTTTTCGGAAATGCCGAGGATGATAAAGCCGCCCTGCGCGTTGGAAAATGCCGAAAGCGTCTCGACGATGCTTTTGGGGAGCGCGCCCTTGGCTTCTTTTACTTCGTACTGCTGGGTGTCGTTTCCTATTGCCCGCAGATGATGGATAACCTGCGCCAACCACTCCTCATTCATGCCGAACCTCCCAACTTTCCAACTTTCCACCTAACTTACCAGCTTTCCACTTAACTTTCCAGCTTTCCACCTTGAGTGGTAAGTTAAGTGGACAGCTGGAAAGTTGGTGGAGAGCTGGGGCAGCAGTAGGCCAAGCGAACAAGAAAAAGGGCGGCAACCGGGTGGTTGCCGCCCCTCGCGTAGCTAGTTGGTTTTCGTCTCGTGCCGAATGCCCTCGGTGTTGATGCGCGCTAGCGTGTACGTCACGTAGTCGGAGTGCGAATAGCCATCAAGGTTGCTAACGTTGACCGGTGTGTCGTCGACAACGTTGCCGGTCATAATATTGGCCGTAAGCACCAAGCGGTAGTTTGCGTAAGTTTGGTTCTCACCCTCAACATTCGTATTCACTTTAACGCGGAAGGCATGCTTAAAGGCAAGGCTGTTGCCGTCGCGCGTGAGGAACGCGCCGTTGGTCTTGGTGTCGGTGAACACATAGCTGTTGCCGTCGGCGGATGCCGCACCCGTGCCTAGGTAATCGCTGCCGAGCACCGTAATGTAGTTCGAGATATCGCCGACCGGAGCATAGCCGCCATTATCTTGCCGCTGCTCCAGGCTCAGCGTGTAGGTCACCGTGTTTGCGGCGTCGATCTTAGCTCGGCGCCCGTGAGCTTGCTCAGGTCGTAGGTACCCACCAGAGCGATCTCGCCGTCAGCGGACTTGAGGTCATCGATGTTGATGCCCAACTGGGATTTCTTAGACGCCTCGAGCGCGATGGTCGATGAGCCCACATCCATACGGTAGTAGCCGGCGCCGCCATCGTTGTATGCCGAGTTGCTACTGGTGCTGAGCGTGTCGGCATGCGTGGAAAGGTACGCGCGTAGTTGGGTTTGGTGTAGCGGTCGGTGCCGCTGTTCTGCGAGGCCACGATACCCGCCTGGCAGGCAGGCTCCGTCATGGTGAGCGCGGCCCTCATGGTAACGGTGAAGGCGTTGACATGGTTCTTGGCGATCTCGCGCAGGCCCGACATATCGATGGGATTACCCTCAGCATCGGTAAGCACCAGTGACATGTCGCCACCGTTCGCAGTCCAACTAAGGCCCGACACCACTGGGGTCTCCTTCGTGCCGGCCAGATTCCAACCCGACCCGCCCCAGGTGTAGTAGTTATCACCCACCTTAACGTAGACTCATACGTGCCCTGCGTGCCCGTGGGGTATCCTACCGAGTCCGCGATGACGCCATCGTGATAGGTGACAAGCACGAATCGAGCTGATAATACAGCGCGTCAGAGCTCGTGTATTGCTGGCTCGAGTCAAACGTCACGGTGTCGCTCACGTTCATGGAAAGCGAATAGGTGGCTTCCTTGAGCTCCATCCGGTTGATGCTGTCCCTGTTGTCGACGAGGTTACGCTTGTTGTCAACGAGGCTGTGCGTGTAGTTTGATGCCACGCTGTAGGTCGAGGGCGTATTCTGGTGCCCATCCTCGGCAGCCTTGCCGTCGGCTGCTTTCTTGCCTCGCAGCAGGTAGTTGATGTGCTCGTTGAGGCTCGTGTCCACCGTGGTGGCGGTGTAGCCGTTGACGCCCGCGGACCCCGCCGGCGTGCGCACCACCAAGTAGAAGTTTTCGCTCTTGGGCTCTTCCTTATCAACGGAGAGGGTATAGAACGTGCCCGTCGCGTCGGAAGAAGTGCGCGCGCGGTAGTACGCGCCATCGACCTTGGCGCCAGCCATCTTCGCGAGTTCGGCCTGGCTCTTGTCCTTGACCTCGTCATCGGCGAGCTTGACCCAAGCGCCGTCCTTGTCCTCCTTGGCCTCATCGGCCTTCACGCCCACGATTTCGCTCAGCCACGGTTCGGTGTAGTAAGCCTTGTTGCCAGCGTCCACAAACTCGGTGAGCTTGGCTGACGTCGCGCCACCCGTGCCCACCGTGTAGTGATATTCGCGGCTGTTGTTGGCCGTGTCCACGAGTGTGAGCTGTGTACCCTCGGGCAGCGTGGCACCGAAGGTAATGCTCTTGTTGAGCGGACCCATAGAGCCGCCGGCTTCGAGCAGCGTGTTCCAGCCGTAATCGACCGGCTTGCCCCGAGCGCTGCCATAGGTCCAGGTAAGGTAGCCGGTCATGGTGTCGCCGCTGCTCACAAGTACGTGCTTGTCGTATTTTGTCGCATAGTCGGCAGCCTTGAAGTTCGCACCTTCGGAGTAGGTGGCGGTAAAGTCGATCTCGAGCATGCGCTTGACGATGATGGGTACCTGTACACGGTAGCTCTGGCCGGCCTCGCTAAAGGTGACCGTAAGCAGCGTGAAGCGCCCCTGCTCATTGTCCCAGTCGGTGCTCGCGCGGAATGCCATAGAGCTCGTGCCATTGTTGAGCACCTTGAGCGTGGGCGCTTGCGAGGCGGCTACGTCCTTGACGAAGGTGCCGTTATCGGCGAGCGAGAAGACCTCGGCGGTGGCGGTCACATGCGCGGTGCTGCCGTTGAGGCGGCGGGCATCGGAGAAGCCGCCATTGGTCACGATGTTCAGGTAGCTCTCCACCGTCGTGGTATCGTTGCCCGGAATCACGAGCACGGGGAAGTCAGTTTTGGCCTTCTTGCCCGAAGTAATGTTGTTAGCGTTATAGGTGCTACGCGAGCTGTCCGCGCTATAGGTGCTCGTGTTTTGGTATGCGCCGCATCATTGATGCCGGCGATGTTGGTGTAGGTGTAGCGGCCGGGAACGCGGGCACCCGCTTGGCTTTGGATGGTCGTCGCGGTGTCAATGGCGGCGCCGTCGCCAAACAGGTAGCGGTCGGTGGTGTCGCCGTCGGAGGCACGCACGCCAGCGTGCTCACGGGCCTCGTGGTCACGTACGGACTCGTTGCCGTGGTAGCAGTATCGCCTGCGCCGTAAAGCGTTTTGTTCTCGTTGGGCGCGGCAGCCGTGCCGTTGTAGTCGCCGAAGGCAATATAAGTTTTCTCGTTAACAGCAGCCGTATTCGTATTGGTCGTGTAAACCATCGGCGGCAGGTCGCTCGTGGTCTTGCCACTACCGGGCTTTACTTCCACGCCCGCTGCGGAAAGGCTGTACTTACCATCCCCCGTGTCAACCTCGCCCAAGAGTACGCCCTGGGTTTTGCCCGCATTGTAGCTATTGCTATCCATGAGCACGTTTAACAGATGGAACTGGCCGCGCCCGTCGCCCATAATGCCGCCGTTGGACCTTTCGCTAAACGTGGTGTTGGATACCTTTGTGTTGGTAACGTCAATGACGACGGATCCGCTGTTACTCGCGTTATTCGCGCCCAGCAGACCGCCGCTCCAGTTACCCTTAATCGTAGCGTTCTCGATCGCGATGTTGTTGCAGGCTATATTCACATTGCTGAAGAAGTAGCCGATAAGCCCGCCCGAGCATTTGCCGGTGCCGGCGATGCTGACATTCTTGACACTGCAGTCGTCGAACCAGTACTTGTTGGGGCTACCGCTACTCGTAACCTCACCAATCAGGCCGCCCGCATTGTAGATGCTATTGTTCGTTCCGGCCTTATCGCCGATGACGGCGTTCTCGGTGCCGTTTCCGCCATCAATGCGCACGTTGCTCATAGAAATAACGCCGCCACGGGCGCGTCCGACCACGCCGCCGGCGCCCATATGGTCATCGGAGTTCGACCCGGTGGCTAGCACGTTTACCCCAGAGATGACTGCCGTGCACGACGACTGGGCGCTGTGGTGGTGCCGATGTTGGTGTTGACCGAGATATCGCTTCTTTCGACATAGCCGAGCACGCCGCCCACGTAGGGCACTGTCCCTGTGGCAGTTATGGTCGAGTTTTTGCCAACGGTCCTTTCGCTCACCCCTGTGCTTGCGGTTGTCCACACACCGCACGCCGAGGCGACCGTACCCACATAGCCACCGACATTCTTCTCGCCCGTGACGTTAAGGCCAGTGTATGAGCAGTCATAGAGATACGCGGGCCCCACCCGTCCCCGAACTCGACCATATAGGTTCTGTCTTCGCTCGTAGTTCGTCTGGCGCGGCCCGAGCTGCCAAGAAGCCCTCCTACGCTCTTTGCGCCCGACACGGTGCAGTTCTTCATCTGCACGTTGCGGTAGATGCCGCACGTGCCGTCGTCGTAGTTGGCCGTTGCACCCGCCAAAAGGCCGGCACCGGTAAGGTCGTTCGGCGCCTCTCCTGGTTTGGCTTCGCCGTTGGTGTCGATATAGGTGAGCGCTACGTTGCAGTTGCTAAAGGTGAGGTCTTTGACCTGCGCGCCGTCGTTCGCGGTGACGCTCTGCCCCACATTGGTGGAGGTGAACATCACGGTGCTGAATAGACCACCCACGCCCGAGACCTTATAGTCGTCGTCGGCGTATTCGACGACGCCGTAGGCGGTGCCTTCGGTACCCACCGTGATGGTGGCGCCGTTACCGTCGATCGTGGCTACGTGCGGCGTAATACGGTCGCGGTCGGTGCCCGGCTGGTTCGAATTGCAGGCATTGGAATAGTAGCGGCCGTTTAGGCCCACGTACCCCGTGCCGTAGTCGGTCATATCGTAGGTGTCGCCCTGCTTGAACTCCAAGCTCATGCCGATCGATTTCGACGCGCACACATAGCCCGTTTGGTAGTCGGCAGCGTAGGACGCCACCAGGTAGGGCGAATTTACATCGTCATCATGGTCGAGCGGGCCGTGCCACCCCTGCTTGCCGGGGGCCTTCTGGTCGTCGTTTTTTGGCGATTTCGAAATCGCCGGCAGCACTCTCAGGCTTGCCCACATTTGCGTAGTTAGCATTCCGTACCTTGCCATATTCCTTGTTGCCAAACAGGTAGCCGCATATCGCCGGGTCTTGCGAATCGCTGCCCCAGTAAGCCTTGGAACCGCGGAACACGCCATTATTGGAGTAGTTGGTATGTGCCGCGCCAGCACCCGCACCCGAGCTGATGATGGCCGAGAGCACCAAAAGGCCCTGGGCGTTTTTCACCATGGTCACAGGAGCCTCGGCGTTAGTGCCGAGGTACTTGTTGTCGGTGCCCGTGGTGGTGACACAGGGGGTTCCTTTTTTTGTGAGCTCGTTAATCTGGTAGTTAGCGTTACCGTTTTCAACCTTACAGCCCTCGCTAAAGGCATAGCCATCAATCACGCGACCGACGTAGGGATTGTTGTAGAGATCAAAGTTGCCCTTTCCCAGACCACGAGATTTGTCACCAGTTCCAGCACGCCAGGAAGATTTTCCGCTTTTGTCCATATTGCGGAAAATCACGCCGCCACCCGCAATGGCACCGACGTAGCCACCAATGGGAACAAGATGCGGCTTGTCGCCACCGCCCGTGACGGTAAATCCCGTTGTAGGGTTTTCGGCCGTCGTCCCATTAACGACCACGCCATCGATAATGTTATCGCCACCAAGGATGCAGCCGACAACGCCACCGAAAAACGCCGTCGGAACGCCGTCGGCATCCTTGGCAGAATAAGTAATAGTCGCCGACGCGTTCACATAGCGAATATTCAGATCGCGCACCACGCTGCCGTAACTATAGGGAATAAGGCCGCGAAGCGAACCCTCGTTATTCTCTATCTTGATGGTTGCGTTTTTATTATCACTGCCAAAGTTGCCAACGATGACGCCCCTAAACGGGTTGGCCCTATTTCCAAAACCGCCAAACGATGCGCCGTCGAGAGTAATCGTATTGCCCTCAGTAGGCTCGATGCTGTAATACGCGCTCTGCATATAGCGGTGCATGGTTTCGTCGCTCAGCGTCTGCGGGGAATTGGTCGACGCGTCTCCGGTCTTCTTCTCCCATTTATTATCGGTACCGTTCGCCTGCTTGTAGACGTACGTAACCTCATTGTCGGTCGAGTGATCGCTGCTGCGGCGAGTGCAGAGCCTACCCTGGTCGGCGACAATGGTGACCTCCCAGCCGTCAAGCGCCGTCATGTTATTAATGTAGTTGGCAATGGCATTCATCTCCGCCGCGTTTGTGACGGAATAAGGATCGCCGTAGGTACCACATCCCATTACCAGCTTTGGAATGCGCTGGTTGACTCTAATTTCGTGATACTGGACGCCATCCTCGGCGGCTTTTCCCTTGTAAACATAAGGAAGGTAGTCACCGAACCAAGGCCTGACGTCACCGTCCTTCTTACCATCAACCGTCACATAGCCGCTCACGGCACCATACGTCGCTTCGTCGTAATACCAAAGCTGCTTGCCCGGGTACTCCGTACTCCCATCAATCTCGGATCCGTAGGTCACCTTGCCCGCATCGGCATCAGCCTAGTAAAGGTGTAGTCCGCAGAGCCCGTGCTCGTGCTTCCGTAGCCAAAACTCTCCAGCAGGCTCGCATGGGTGAAGATCGTATTGTTCTCTTGGCTGGGCAAGCTGATTTGCTCAAACTTCGCCGTCACCTGATCGGCCTCACTGCCTACACCAAGCTTTCCGAACAGCGACGTAGCCGCCTTGGTGCCACTCGTGTACCCAGTAGTCTTGATATTCTTCGCGTTCAGGCTCACGTACTTCTGCATCTCGTTGATGAGCAGAGGCATATAGGCGTTAGCGTCCGTGGCGCTGTTGGCGCCGTCGACAATCAGATTGTTGAGTGTAAGATCATCAATTGAGATCTTTCTAATCTTGGTGCCATTGCCGTCGCTGGACCCATACACGTAGCGGCACACGAGCGCGCCCGATGAGCTTCCGCCCGCGCCAATAGCGTCAGTAGAGCTCTTTCCGTCATTGATAACGGGCCCAACGGTACCACCCAAAGTGACGTTGCTTACTGTGAGATCGCCGTCTGCCACCGTTTGAAAAAGACCGCAGTGCATGTTCTCGTGCTGGGTGGCATCGGAGTTTAGCTTGTTGCCATTCTGCTCGGCCTTGATCTTGGAGTAGTAGAAGGTGATGGCCGCATTATTAACCGTCACCTCTCCGATCGGTTGAGTGGGATAGTAGCTGTAGCCGGCCAAATCGATTGTGCCCGTTATGGTTATGGAATCATCGAGCCCTGTCGTACCATCGGGAACGATTGTCGAACGAATACCGGCGGGAGCATAGCAGAAAGCAGACCATAAGAGCAGCTTGTCCGCTGTATCGATTTGACTGCCACTAAAGCCGCCTTCACAATTCTTAGAGGCTATGTCGAGGTTGTAGAAGTAGCGGGTATTGCCGTTCGTATTCTGGCTTCGACCGAAAGACGAGCGATTATGGTAGCTGTTGTCTTTTGTGGAATCGCCGTCCATGTCCAGCTTGTTTTTCTGTGTGTGTAGCGAAACGACCGTGTTCCAGTCGGCGTCCATGAGCTTGCTGCCGTTGTTTGGTTTTACACCGCTGCCAACCCATTCATCGAAGGACGTTACGCCCGACGCAACGATGGCCCCCTCGCCGGTGGGCACCCTATAGGCGGTATCCCAATAAGCCCTGTCCTCCAAGTACAGGCCTAGGTAGCTCTCGACGCCATATGTCGTCTTATCATCCACCTTGCAGCCGCGGCAAACTAGAACGCCGAGCGTCTGAGCGGCGCCTGCATTAATCTTTGTGCCCGAGAGATCGATGGCGTAGTTGTTGATAATCCAGTGACCGCTGGCTGCGTATACAAGGCCGCCAAGCTCCTTGGAATCATCCACAGTCGCGATTATAGAAGCGTTGGTCGTTTTCAAAGCATAGGAGTTTTCACTCTTGTTAATGTTGTCATCTCCGATAGTTACGACCGCGTTGCCCCAGCTATAACCCAAGAGACCGCCCACGCCATTGAGCTTATCGCCGTTCTTTCCGACTCCCATCTTGAACGAGTTGAACGAAAGGCCCGTAATGTTAACGTCCTTTTTGGCCGAGTTGGCTATTGCCCCATCAGCCCATAGGTGCTCTGTGCGATGCAGCCGATAAGACCGCCGACCTGGGCAATCTTGCCGCTGGTGCAATTGCCGGTTTCGATTGATCCGGCGACTTCGAGGCCCGCAACATTGAATGACGAGCCATAATCGCCCACATAACCAATGGCGCCGCCAATGCGACTATTGCCGTTAAGCGTTTTAGTTGCAGCGATGGTCGCTTGAGCCCTGCTGTTATCCTTAAACGCAACCGTAGAAGCCGCCGACACGCTGCCCGCAATACCACCAATGTTCACTTCGTTGCCGAACGTATCATCACACGCGATATTCGTTTTGCACGTTACGCCAGACAATGGCAGGTTGCCGACGATGGTACCTGCAAGCGACCCGGCATCGATAGCCGAACCGTTATCAAACTTCATGGAACCAGCGATTGTGACGTTGGAGATGGTTGCGCCGTTGACGGCCGCGAACAAGCCCAAGCGGCCGTGGCGGTAGATTTTGCCGTTGCCGTTGCTCGTGTCATTGCCGTCGAGCACAGCTTCACCACGCTTGCCGTACGGCTCGCCGACGGCAAGGTTGATTGTGCCGTTGCCATTTGTGCCGCCGCCGTTCAACGTTCCCGAGAAAACTTGCGAGCCGTCTGCACGATCCTGCGTGAAACCCGTCAGGCCCGTGCCCTTGAGATCAATAGTGCCGTTCACCGTAATGGTCGAGGACTGCAAGATGTTCGGGTTGTTTTCGGAAACGCCCTCGACCATGGAGTAGTAGCCGTTGGTTTGCCAGGTGATTGCAAGTTTGGCGAAATCCTCAACAGAGGTTAGGGTGTAGGCACCGTTAGCTGCCGTCAGCGAATCCGGCAAGGTCAACTTATGAGTGTCCACATCAAGCTTAATGAAGTCGCCGCCCAGACGAATAACTTCGCCGTAGGTCGCGATGTCGTCCGTCTTCGAGGCAGTATTGCTACGTTTGAAGGTCCAGCCCGCTGCACCCTTGTCAGCGTCAGAGCCATCGCCGACAGCAAAAATCAGCGCGTTGTGATTCTCGTATACGAGCTGGCCCGTCGTGCTGTTTTCGGCAAAACTTGCGCCCGACAGATCCGTGATGCCGCTGAATTTGATTACAGCATTCCACGCGGAGCCTGCAATTCCCGCGGCACGGTTGCTTTGCGCCTTACCGATAGGATTGTCGCTTGTAAGTTTGAAATCTCGCACGTCAAGGACATTGCGCGCGTCGACAACGCCCACGGCACCACCGAACTTTCCGGCGTCCGTTCGCGCCGAAGCATCTCCCTTGCACGCAACCGTCACGCCGTCGAGCACAACGGCGACAGGCTGCGAATTGGAGTCCGCGCTATCGCCAACATAGCCAACAACACCGCCCGTATCGGACAGCTTGCCCGCAAGTTCAAACTCAATTGAGCACGTTTTCTTATCCGCATCCTTTTGGACCACAAAGGCGCGCAGCGACTCATCGACGCCTTTTGCCGTCGCAAACACCTTGCCGACAAGGCCGCCGTAGCTGCCGTTGAAGCTAACTTCTTCCGGTAAGGTGAACTTGCTCTTATACGTTCCGCCTTGCACCACGATGTCGCCATTAGAAATATCGGCCACACCAAAAAGGGCGCCGGCGCGTTGCGATGCACCAAGCGTCACAAGCTTGCCCAGGTCGAACATATTGGCTTAACGATAAATCCTTGCGCAAAGCTCACGTCGCCGATGACGCCACCGGAGCAAGCGCTGTCTTTATCGCCGACGTTGCACGCCGGCTTAACCGTTACGCCATCAGCGATGTTGAGCGTGAGCTTAGTCGCCTTACCGATAAGACCGCCCGCCGCGTTTTTACCTGCGACGCTCAGCGCCGAGACATCGATGCCAGTTGGTAGGGCGACGGTGGCACCCTCCCGCGCCTCGCCGATAAGACCCCCCGCGTTGGCATCAGCGGCTGTCGCGTTGATAGTGGGGGTACCGTCGAGTTTGTCCGGCAGGGCGAGGCCCGCAAGCGTAAGCGATGCTCCTTCGGCAAGGGTGTTCACAAGCAAGCCCATGTTGCCTGTGCTCGATTGCATATCGATCGCCAGGGGGCTGTTCGCGCTTGTCACGTAGGTTGCGTTAAGCGTGAGCGCGCCCGTGACCTCGCCCACAAGTGGCGAGGCGAGCTTGCAGATGTCCTTTTCGGTATCGCTCTTGGGCGTGCCCACGGTTACGGTGGCAGCAAGCGTCTTGTCCGCGCCCGTGACCTTTGCGGCCACGATGGGCTGGGCATCGGTACCCTTCCAGGTGAGCTTTACGGTGCTGTTGGCGTCGCTGAGCTCGATGTTGTTGAAGAGCGTCTTGTTGACGGTCAGGGTCCTGTCGCCGAGGTTGAGCGCGCCTTTGAAAGGGTAGGCATCGCTGCCGAAGCCTGGAACGTGAGGCTACCCAGGCCGTCCACGATCTCCGCGCCGCACACGTCGAAGTCGATACCGGTCGAGCCACCTTTGGAGATGTTCGCGTTCTGGTAGATGGCGGGATCGGTGTTGGAGATGGCGATAAGGTCGGCGTTGGACTCAAAGGTAATGGCCGTGACGGCGCCCAAGTCGTCAGTGATGACATTGCCGTCACCCAACGCGTGCCTGAGATCCTCGACAGTAGCGATGGTGGGGGCGGTGTTTGCCTGATCAGCAGCATCCGCGTCCGCGTCATCCGCTTGTTCTCCGTCAGCAGCACCCTCATCGGCAGCCGCATCGTCTTGGGACGCGTCGCCCTCCGTTGGGGTATCGCCGTTAGTGGTTCCATCGGTCGTGGAGTCCTGTGATTCGCCAGCGTTGGTAGAACCGTCGCCGCCCTCGGTAGCGCCAGCGTCGGCGCCCGGAGTCGTTGCGACATCATCAGATGTAGTCTGGTCAGCATCTTGCAGCGCGGTGGCCACAGCATCCTGTACGGAGCGCGCCGTGTTGCCCGCGGCGCGCGCGGCGGAGACGGATGCTCCATGACGGCGTCGAGCTCTTGCGCGAACACCTCCGTGGAGGGCGCAAGCGCCTGGAAAATCATGATCGCGGTCAGGCATGCGGTTGTTATGCGCTTTGCCGTTCTCATCTGGTCCTACCTCGTTCTATCTCATGCCCCGTGCGGGGTCTCAAAATCACAGATTGCGGTTGGCCTACGCAGCCCTGCACGTAACACCGATGTCATCCAAGCTGCCGGGCGCGGCATCCGTCGAACGGTAAAAGGTAATAATCTCCGACCCGGGATCCATGGTGAACGTAACCGACCTTCCATCAAAGGTCGCGTCGGAATGATTCGTCGCCAAAAATGGGTCAAGCTCAACCTTGTCGCCCCATGTAAGCTTGATTTTTGTTGGCGCGCCCGTAACGGTCGCGCGATAGTTGTAAGCGTCGAAAGCGTTGATATCCGAGTTCTTGTCGACCCACTCGCCCGAAACGCCCGAAGCCGTTACCTCTGCACGCTCGGAAGGCGCAATCTTGGCGGCGAGCCATTTAAGATTGGTGCCGGGGCTATTGGAGCCGACCTGGGCCTTAACGGTGAAGGATGCTTTGTTGAGGTCCGCCTTGGAAAATGTAACCTTATAGGTATACATGGTTGCCCTGTTGGCAGGGAAGGAAAGGTCGACCGTGCCGCCCGCCGTCAGCGTGGGCGAACCGCTTATGCTCCAAGCTTTCGTCGTTCCCGTCGCCTTCACGCTCAGCGTCGCGTTAACGTCCTTGTCGTTGACCTTGTTCTTGTCGCCCAGCAGATGGTTGTAAATGCGAAAGGTAAAAGAGCAGTTTTCCCCACTCGTGTCGGCGATGACGCTTCGGACGGCAATACCCTCATCATTCAGCGTCTCATTCGTGTAGCCCGTAAGCATGTCCGAGGCAAACAGCGCCTGTGACGTGCCCGAGACAGCGACCGACTTAAGGAAGTCGCCCGCCAAAAAGGCCGTGTAAGTAAGGTGGGTACCCGCCGCAATCGCGACGGCGCATAGCAGCACCGCAACCGCCCACAGGCGCTTGCGCATTTTGGAAGCAGGGGCCGCCGACTCTACGCAGCAAGGCTCTGCCTTAGAATCATCCACCTGCGCAAAGTGCTTGCCAACAGGCCTCGCGATTTCATTTTGCTCTTTCTTGTCTTTTCGCATCTGGCGCCCCTCCCTTCTTGTTATTAGTTGCCACTCGTGCCGCGAGCAATTAGATAAACCATGTCGGTCTCTTTGACGTTGGAGACCGTCTTTCCGTTTACGGTCACAACGCCCGGATTCCATGTGCACTCGATGATGAAGTTCGTGGCGGCGTTGGCTGTTTTGCCATTCCAGCCATCGAGCCCACTCCCTGCGAACTTGTGGTACCGATACAGCGGACGGGCGTTTTTCTGGACATTCACGTACGAGCCGTACGTCGGGTCGTTTGCCTCAAGCTCTTTAGCCAACGCACTTGTCCCGTCCGCGGAGTTGATAAAAGCAAACTCAATCGGGGTGCTGCTCTTCTTGCTCCATGAGTAGGTGCGGTTGAGCCCGTCGAGGCCGACCACAGTGCCGTTTTTATCGTTCGGATTATTGACCGTCACGTGATACACGTTGATTGTCAGCCCCGTGATATTCGTTGTGTTGGCAATCTGCAGCTCAAACGCTTGACCGCCGGCAGCGGGATCGCCATTGTCGCTCTGCACACAAAACGCGCGACGAACGGTCACGGTGCCGTCTATGTTTTTAACATCGCCCCGTGACTCGTCATACGAAATCTCGATGGGCTCGATGCTCGTCTGGTTGGGACCCATGATCTTAAGCTGCGCGGGCGTTTGGATCTTGCCCACCGTAGACAGACTTTTGCTGCCCACAAACCACGAGAGCGACAAGCCGATGATAAGAGCGATTGCCGCCAGCAATATCAGGACCGCAAGGGCCTGTGCGCGGTGGTTTTCTATCCAATTGCGGGCATCGCCGAGGCGCGTTTGCATGGTGCTCATGAGCTCACGCCCTCCTGAGCGCTAATTCTAAGTTGGATGTATTTGACCTTATTGCCGATCTGCTCGTCGGCATTGTTGTACAGCGCCGAGCAGATGGCGGTGTCGCCGAAGGATATGTCAGCCGAAACCGCAGGAGCGTTGGCGGCACTCGTGCCGTTTGCCGCGCCATAGAAGTAGTTCGCTTTATGCGCGTTCATATCTGCCTGCAGAGCGCCGTAGTCAGACTTTGCGTCGCCCGCCGCCGCAAACAGGTTCTTGTAGTAATTCGTGTTGCCGGTAAGGACGAAGTTTTGGAAGTACTCCGGCCACACCCAGTACAGGCTGATGGTGACGGGTTTGTTCGTTGGCTTGTTCACATCGCCGTTTTCGCAAAATTCGCACTTGCGAATCTCGATCTTGCTATCAACCACGCGGCCCGAGTAATACCCGTTCTGGTCGCAGCTCGTAAAGAACAGCAAGTGGCCTTTGATCAAGCCAAGGAGCGCCTCCGCCTCGGGCGCCAGCGTTCCCCCGTCCCCAACAACGCCAACAGTGTTCGTGACCTTAAGCAAGCGCGACAGACTGATCGTGACCCCGTCCAGGTCACTCACCAGCGGCTTCACCGTAAATGTAATCTTGCCGCGAGCACCCGGGTACAGAGAGCCCGCGGTCTCGTTGTTGAGGTTGGAGCCGAGCGTTACCGTCATGGCGTCGGTCGTATCCAGGCCATCGATGGCATACTTTTCCTCGGGCGTGCGCTCGGAGCGCTCGTAATAGCCACGTGCGCGCCGGACTCACCCTCGCCCGCGGCGGTCAGCGTGTACCGATCCGCCTTCGCCCCGATCGTACCCCCCGTGGCGCTCACTCGGTTATTCGCGGCAAACCAGGCCAGACACGCAAAGATGGCAACGATGGCGGCCAACACAAACAGACCGCTCACCAGGAAATCCTTCCAGAAATCCTTGAGGGTCCGCACGTGCTCGTCGGCAGCTTGGCGGTACTCGGCCGCCGTCTTGTGCTGCTGGAGCTCGCTATGTCGGTCCATGCCACTCATCGCTTACATTTGCCCTGCTTGCGGGCGTGCCATCCTTTCCGCTCGGTCGCGTTTATCCGTTGTTCGCAGGTAGAGAATTCAGGCAGAATACAACACCGTACGATAAGGTAAAAGAATAGCATTGACCTGCGGTTCGCTCCACAACGCAAGCCTTAATGATGTCTTAAAAGTCAAACCCTTGGTGCAAGTGGTCAGGTTACTTCGCGCCAACATGGTGCAAACAAACCTGACCCCCTTGCACCAATCCGTAGCGCCGGGCAGCGGACACACGGCGTGCCGCCCCTTAACACCCCAACGCGCGAACGGGTATCACGTAGATACCGTCCTCGACCTCGCGGGCGTACTCACCCACCCCCACAATCACGGCCATAAACTCCGGTTCGCGTGTGCGTGAACGAGGATTTCCACAGACCTTCTTGCGAACGCGCTTGAGGCTCTCGACGCCGGCGTTCGCTTTATCTTCACTCACCTTAATCTCAAAGGCGGCCCACCGTCCGTCGGCTAGCTGCACGATAGCATCGCACTCAAGACCCGAATCGTCGCGATAATAGCGCACGGGCGTGCTATCCAGCAGGTCGAGCGAACGTGCGTAGACCGAAAGGTCGCGTATGACCAAATTCTCAAACACCAGACCAAATGTCTGCCAGTCGGCAAGCAGCGCCTGCGAGGACATACCTAGCAAGGCGCAAGCAAGGCTCGGATCTGCCAGATAGCGCTTGGGCTTGACGGTAAAGCGCCGTTTGTCGCGCGCGGCGGGAACCCAACCGGGAACCTCCTCGAGAATGAACATGCCTTTGAGGGCATCCAAGTACCTGCGCACCTTGGTCTCATCGGCAAACGCTGTGGGTTCCTCCTCGGCACCGAACATATCCATAAGAATCGTTTTATACGTGGTTGCCTGTCCCAGATTGCGCGCGATCGATGCGGAGACTCGACGAGCAATATCGGGGTCGAGACCGACCGCCGGGAAGCTGCTCGAAAACGTGGTGTTGAGATATTCGCGGGCGATGAGCTGGGCGTCAGCCGAAACCATATCGATCGCCTCGGGCCAGCCGCCGCGGCAAGCGCTTCGACAAGCCCCGGCGTATCGCCATTGCACCGGCAGGGCTCAAAACGATGCTCAAACAAGCCCGCCAGGCTCACCTTGCCGTTGGACTCACCTGTCTCGGCAAGCGTCATGGGGTGCATGCGGACGCGGCCGATGCGGCCGGCTCCACTATGCGCGGGCGCCTCCGCCTTTGAGCCAAACGCAGGCGTGGCGGAACCCGTGAGGATATAGGCGCCGCGCGTACCCCGGGTGCGGTCGACCTCGTGTCTAACGTAGTCCCAAATCTGGGGAACGCGCTGCCACTCATCGATAATATGCGGACGGTCCCCCAGCAACATCATCGCCGGGTCGGCACGCGCGAGGTCGAGATTCTCGTCGACATACGAGGCGGACGCCCCGTGCTCGAGCGCGGCCCACGTCTTGCCGCACCACTTGGTGCCCGCAATCTCGACCGCGCCAAAGACACGAAGGTAGCGCGCGATTTGCGCATCCACGATACGTGGGATGTATCCGTCCCGATGTAGCCTCTCGCCTGCCATGAGCCACCCCCGCAGATTTCCAGTTCCTGCTTTCTAATTCTTCTATTCCACTGTAGCAAATTCGGATTTTCGGGTGGTTGCGATTCGGATTTTCGTGTTCATATAATTCGGATTTTCCTGTTCTAAGGATTCGGATTTTCGGATGCATAAGATTCGGATTTTCTGAATCCGCTGGTCAGGGGCACCTCTTATCGACAAAAAGGCGGGGAGCACCGATACGGCACTCCCCGCCCACTCAATACGCGATAGCTTTCTCGACTACAGCTCGTTGGCCGCGTGATATGCCGTGCGGATGGCGCTGGCAATGTCGGCGGTGCGCTCGCCCGAGCAGTCGCCCACGCAGGTCACGGGCACCGTCACGCCGTCCAGGTCAAACGCGTTGGCCTTGGAGCCCACGGCCATCACCACGTAATCGCAGGCGATCTTCACCGGCTCCTCGGCGCCGTCCTCGGTGGCGCGAATGGCCTCCACGCCCTCGTCGGTAATGGCGGTCAGGCGGGTCTTCACGTGCTGCTCCACGTTATGCTCGGCAAAGTCGCTCATGATCAGCGGCAGAATGGTCTCGGACTCGCCCGCGGCAATCTTATCGAGCATCTCCACGATCGCCACCTCGCAGCCGTGCTGCAGCAGGTACTCGGCAGTCTCGGTGCCCACCAGGCCACCGCCAATGACGGTGATGCGGCCCGTAAGCTCCACCTTGCCGGCCAGCACGTCCCAGCTCGAGACGACCTTCTCCGAGTCGCACCCGGAACGGGGATGACCACGTCGTGCGCGCCCACGGCCACAATCGCGGCGTCGGCGGCGTTGAGGTCCTCAGCGGTAGCGGCATGGTTGAGCTCAACCTTCACGCCCAGGCCAGGCAGAATCTTCTCGTAGTACTCGACCGAGCGCATGATCTCGTCCTTGCGCGGAGCGCGGCCGCCAGCACAATCTGGCGCCAGATGATCGCTCGCCTCGTAGACGGTCACGTCGTAACCGCGCTTGGCCGCCACGCGCGCGGCCTCCAGGCCGGCAATACCGCCGCCCACCACGGCGATCTTCTTGTCGCCCTCGCCCGGCTTGATGGCGATGGTCGCCTCGTCGCCGTTCTCGGCATTAAGCACGCACGAGATGTACTTGCGGTTTTGAATCGCGTCGACACAGCCCTTATTGCAGTTGAGGCACTCGCGAATGGGCTCGCCCGTGGCGGCCTTCAGCGCAATGTCGGGGTCGCACATGAGCGAGCGGCCATAGGCGACGATGTCGGCAGAGCCATCCTCCAGGATCTTCTCGCCGGCCTCGACCGAGACCACGCGGCCGACGGTTGCCACCGGCACGGAGACCAGGGCCTTGACGCGCTCGGCCACGGGCAGCGTCCAGTTGTAGGGCATGGCGCCCATGGGCGGAATGGTGTCGCCCATGTTGCCGGTGTGATTTGCCTGTGCAACCTGGATCATGTCGATGCCCGCGCTCTCGAGCAGCTTGGCAAACTCGCAGGCCTCGTCGGGCTGCAGGCCGCCCTTACCGCGCGGCGTGCCGTCGGGGTTCTCCATGATCACGGGGAGCTTGTACTCCACCATCAGCTGCGGCGCGGCTTCCTTAATGGCAGCGACGACCTCGAGCGCATAGCGAACGCGGTTCTCGAACGAGCCACCGTACTCGTCGGTGCGCTTGTTGAGGATGGCCGAGCACAGCGAACCCACCAGGCGGTCGCCGTGGACCTCGATGGCGTCGATTCCGGCCTGCTGCGCGCGAGCGGCCGAGGCAGCGATAGCCTCCTTGATCTGGGTGAGCTGCTCTACGCTCGCCTCGTTCACGAAGTGCTGCATGTCGTGGTGCAGCTTGGCATAGGCCTGTTTGCGGATCTCGTTGGACTCGGCCATCTTGGCGGCAAAGGTCTCCTCGTCGCCGGCAGCCTTGGCCTCCTGCGCGGCCTTGGCGGCAGCCATGGAACCCATGACCATGCGGCCGACACCGGGCACGTCGTACTCGGGGTGGAACAGCTGCAGCGCAATCTTGGCGCCGTGCTTGTGGACGGCGTCGGCCAGTGCCTTAAACGTGGGGATCTGGCGTCGGTCGCAGCTTGGGCGTGGGGCTCGCGGTCATGACGGGAGCGACGTCGCCGATGACGATGTAGCTCACGCCGCCACGGGCCAGGCGCTCGTAAAAAGCCAGGCTGCGCTCGCCAATGGAGCCGTCACGCTCCTCGTAGCCGGTGGTCAGCGGCGGAAACATAATGCGGTTCTTGAGCTCAAGGGGGCCAACCGTAATGGGCTGGAGCAGCTTGGATGCAGGTGCGGTCATGGACATTCCTCTCTTGTAGACGCGGCGGCGATGGTGCCGCGTAGTTGTCTAGAGGATATGGCATGAGAGCACGGCGGCACAACGAAAATCGGCGAATATCAGGTGACGGCAGGTGGATGGGGCGGGACGGCCCGTCGGTTCGTCTCAATCTGTAACAGTTACTCGGCAAAAACCGGGTCTTACTGTTACAGATCAAGACAAACGGGAGCGGTCCGTCGGAAAATCTCGATCTGTAACACTTACAGACCAAAAACGACCCTAGATGTTACAAATCGAGACGAACAAATTCGGTCCGACCAAACATCTCAATCTGTAACATCTAGGCCCACTTTTGGCCCCTACCTGTTACAGATCGGGACAACGGGAACCGTCCCAACAAAATGTCTCGATCTGTAACAACCATCGGCCAAAAACGACCCCAGGTGTTACAGATCAAGACAAACCAAACCCGCCTGCTAGAAAATCTCAATCTGTAACAGCTGCCCGGCAAAATCCGTCCCTCGTGTTACAGATTTAGACAAACGCGGCCCAAACCGCCGGTATATCTCGATCTGTAACACCTAGCCGCCCAAATCGGGTCTTGGTGTTACAGATCGAGATCTTTGATTGAGAGGCTGAGAATTGAACCGAAGAAACGATCCCGGGATAACAAAAAAGCTCGCCGGCTTGACCGACGAGCTGCAAGTTCTTGGTCGCGTGGGCAGGATTTGAACCTACGACCTCCGGGTTATGAGCCCGGAGTAATTATTGTTAATCATAGTAAATGAATTCTAATTATAGAAAAGAAAATAGCAGGTAGCTAGTTATTTTTGCTTGTGCTTTATTTTGATTTACAAAAAGTTTCACCCGCAATTCACCCGCAGAATTTCACTTGTGGGTGAATTTCTTTCACAATTCGGGATACGATACTCCCTGCCCGTGCCTTTAAAGGCACGGCAGGGAGTATCGTATCAACCCCGTCAGCAGGAGACGCCCTATGGCCATCGAAAAGGGTCGCAAACCCAACACCTGGCTCATCACCTTTAACCTTCCGGAAAAGGATGCCAGTGGAAAATATAAGCGTGCACCCAAGCGAACCATACACGGGCTTAAATCGGATGCCAAAAAGGAACTTGCCCGTTACCGGGTCGAATACGAAAGCGGGCAGGCAGCTGGTCGAAAAATACAGTCGCAAGCTATTCGAGCAAGTTCCACGCCCAACATAAGTTGAACTCACCCCTCGCCTACGACCGGGAGGCCTTGGAAATCAAAAAGATCGAAAGGCTATTCCGTGGCGTAGCACTCACATCCCTAACTCCTTCGAGGATCCGCAATGCATATTCGGCAGAACGTGCAAGGCGTGCAGTATGGACGGAAGGGTGCGGAGACGAAAGGCCCCTTTCAGAAAACGGCCTCTACAAGGTCCATGTCAAACTAAGACAGGTGCTTAAACAGGCATACCGAGATGGGGAAATCCCCAGCAATCCCGCCGATATGGTCGATTTTCCAAAACCGCCTCAGGAGAACAAAAGAAATAGCCTCACCCTCTCTGAGGCCCGACGGTTCAGAAAGGCCATCCTACGCAAAATTGAGACAGAGGGGGACGCAAAATACGTCGGGATCCTCATCATCCTCGGAACGGGCTGCCGTCGCGGAGAGATGCTGGGGCTAAGCTGGGTGATATTGATTTCGCCAGCAATACCATTACGTTTTATAACCAGTACGCAAAGGACAAAGTCCTTCGTAATCCCAAAATGAGCTCAGCGGGCCGACGCGTCTGCATGGACGATACCCTGGCACGAATTCTTGCTGTCTGGAAAAACAGCCAACGCCTCAACCTGGAGCATATCAACGGCCTTCGCCTGAAGCATTCCATGGAGCCTTTGGCTCTGGACAGCCTCATGCCGGTCGTTAACGGAAAATACGGGCAGAGGATTGACCCCGACGGTTTTGACAAGTTCTTCCGCAACTTCTGCGTCGACAACGGATGGGGCGAATATACGAAGGACGTCGTCACCAAAACCTATGGTGGGAGAACCTTCACGCGGGGAAAGGGTTATCAGGGCCTAACGGTCCATGAGCTTCGGCACACCGTCGCTAGCCTTCTCGTTGCCGAGGGCCTGGACGTCAAGACCGTTCAGACCCAGCTTGGCCACAAGTCTGCCTCGACCACGCTCAACATCTACGCCCATGCCTTCGAGGAGCGTTCCCGCGAGGCCGGTAACACCATCGGCCGCCTGCTGAACGGGTAAGCATGCATTAGCATACGAGATATCCGTCGCCCTTGATCGCTTTTAGGTTATTACTCCGCTTGCTTTCTGCGAGATATGCAAGCGCACGATCGATCTCCGATATTTCAAACATACCTCGAGGGGCTGTTTGTAAATTAAACCGCGCGCCCGAACGATATCGCCAACGTTGCAGTTGGTCTTAACCGCCTCAGCCACCAGAGAGCGAGCCTTCCGCTTCCTGTTCTTGTCGTCCTCGTCTTTGCGTACCTTGCACTCCTTCACGGGATCGAGCTTGCAGTACTTCATATTGCTAGGCTCCGGAATGAAGGCACGCCCGCAATAAGGACAGATGCGGATTGTTCCATGGGAAAGGTGGGAGGCAAACCCCGCCCACAACCTTTCCAGAGTAGAGTTATAGGTCACGGCAGCACACTTGTCGACCAACCTCGTCATCACGGCATGAGTGCCATGACAGCCGATAGTGCTATCGAGAATCCCGCGAAGCAGCGCCGTTGCGATCTCGGCCAGCCTTTCGTCTTCCATCATGAAACGCGGCGTGATATCCGTGAACGGCGCAGCTTCGAACCTCGGGTCAATAAAGTCAGCTGCCATCTGGGTTTTAAGCCTGGTGATGCCGTCCCCTGTTTTCAACTCGCAGGTAATATACGAGCCCGCCCCATTAAGCCCGATCAGACGCGAAACGCCATCGGTTTGGTCGATGACGGCACTCCCGTGAACGGCAACTTGCGCCCCCATGTCTGTGGTAGCGATATGGCCAGACTCGAGCCAGAAGGATTCCTGCGAGGCGCGTTCCAGGAGTTCAGCATATGCAGGGGTGAGCCCGTCATCGATTAAATGAGAACACGTCCACATCGAAAACTGGCTTCCGTCGGCTTTGGATGCAATCGCTTCGGAGAATGAAGATCGTCAAGAAGAGGAACCGCATCGCGCCCATCCTTGAGGAACGCGACAAGCCTGCTCGCGAACAGAGCAAAGCCGGCAGCGGCAACCCATTCCGCGATGGGCTCCCTGACCACATCTCCATCGACATAACCGACTTGATCGCCATATACCCAAAGAGCGGCCCACGCGCTTCGCGAGCCGTAGCAGCTTCCGTCGTCGCGCAAACAGTACTGCCCGTCTTTATGGCGAATCATCCGCATGCCGTCGTCGGGCCCCGCCAAGAGATATGGCGGCCAATCGGCACTCTCGGGATACCTCTCTTTATGCTTGTTGTCGACTAGGTCCGCGAGGGCGACGAAACAATCCGCATCGTCGACAGTAAGCCTTCCCCTTTCGGCAATCTTATGCTGAGACATCCCTGTCGACTTATCCCAATCGTCCGCATCTTTAAGCGGCCTCGCCCCCTTCGCCCATATCGGCGCATCCAAATCGGTCGAACGGAAGCCGAACACAAGGCATCCGTCAGCAAGACTGCCTTCGACGCGGACATCAAAGTCACCCTTAAATTGTCCAGTCGTCCCATCTAGCTGCATAAAGATAATCCAATCACGTTGTCCGCGGAGTTACCCCCTCTTTTCGCTGAAGCAATCACGGGAAACTACAGTCAGCTCGAGCACAGCACTTATACCCACGAATAGAAGGGAGCTGCCATGGTCAATCAAGTCGCCCATCGTGACGGCCCGCTTTATTGGTCGACCGATCGCGTCATGGCGGAGCTGGGCGTCAGCCGCCCTACGGCTTACAAGTTGATGCACGCCTCCGGCGCGTGCATCAAGGCCATGCGCCATATCCGCGTGTACGCGCCCAGCTTCATCGCTTACGTCAACTCGATTAACGACAAGGAGAGCCACGATGCCTAGCCCCAACCATCCCCCCGCCGTGCCCCCGGCCTTCCGCGGCGGCATCCGTCCCCTGCTCGACTGCCTCGATGCCGTCTTCATTGGTACCGACGGCCGCGTTACCTTCGAGCCCGCTCCGCTCAGCGCCGAGCTCAACGGACTCGGTGAGGAGCTCGTGCTCCTCACCGGCGTCGCCGGCGGCGGCAAGACGGACCTGATCTTGAACATGGGCCTCTCCATGGCGCGTCACCGTCACGTGGTGATCGCCAGCTACGAGATCGCCCGCGCGGCCTGCGTCCGTCGCATCCTTCCTGCCGCGTCACGTCTCATCCCCGGTGGCACACCGCTCACCGAGGCCGACTTCGCCGACGAGAGCAAGCGTGAGGTCGTCGATGACACTGTCGCGGCGTCCGCGCCATCTCAGACAACCTCATCATCGTTGACGATCTCACGATGGACGACGTGCGCGGCCACAGCATCGAGTGCCTCACCGAGGCAGTGCACGCCATCGCCATCCGCGATGGCATCCCGCCGGCGGTGATTGTCGACTACGCCCAGCTCGTTACCGTGTCCACACCGGCATTCTCGACGACGGATATCCTCGACCGCGTGTCCTTCGGCCTCGCACAGATGGCGCATCACGAGCGCACCCCCGTCATCGCCGTCGCCATCACCGGCAAAGACGGCAGCTTCCGTGGCACCGCCAAGCTCGAGTTCGACGCGGACATCATCCTCTCGATCATGACCGACCGCGAGGATGCCGAGAACGGCAGCCGCGATCTCCATGTCGACATCAAAAAGAACCGCAACGGCGCCGCGGGCGGCCGCGTCGACCTGACGTACTGGCCTGCGTACCACCATTCGCCGCCACCGAATAGCAATCTGCGGGGCGCAAATGCGCCCCGCTCAACCCCAAGGAGTATCACATGAGCACCATCAAGAGCAGCAACAAGATCGTCCAGAAGGCTACGGCCTTCCTCTTGTTTTCGATATCGCTAACCGCCGTTACACCTACCGTGCCGCCGACGACCCCCGTTTCCTCAACCTCGACTCTATCGCGACCGCAAAGAGCGCTTGGGTTCTGCGCTTCAAGAACAAAATCGATGGGCTTCCGCAGGCCTATATCGTCTTTAGCCAGACCGAACGCCCGCTTGACCCCATCGAGTATCTCGCTGACATTGACGAGCTCTACGGCATCCCCGACGATGAACTCATCAAGGTCGCGACACGTTCCTATATCGTCGACGGCTACGGTGAGGCGCATGACACCTTCTGCGATCGTTATATGCGTCGCCTTGAAGACATGGGGCAGGAACTCGGGATCTTCGCCGCAATCCCGGCCCGCTTCCTCAAAATTATCCCAAACAACACCTTCACCTACCAGACTATCGAAAACATTGACGACTAATCCGCCACGCGCCGCCGCCTACACAGGCGGCGGCCTTTTCTTTAACGGAGAAGGAAAAATGACAACGAGAAATGTCAGCGTAAAAATCGACCACAAGCTCTACACCGCCCTCAAGACGCGGGCGGAGCTCGACAACTCCAGCGTCAGCGACGAGATCCGCTCGCTCCTGCGCTCGGCACTCGCCGCGGAGGAGCTCGACCTCTACGGCAACGAGGTCGCAAGCTTCATCCGCGGCGTCGTCGACGCGCGGATGGACGTCGCCGCACTCGACATCGAGCGCAAGCTCGACGCCACCGAGGACCGCATCGCCGCGGTCCTCTCGCGCCCCATGACCGCCGCCATCATGGCGGGCCTCATGTCGGCCGACGTCCTCAAGGCCTCCTACGCCTCGCTCGACGACGTCCCCGTCGCGGACATCTGGAAGAACTACCTCGCGCAGGCCGGCGAGCTCAG
>ENA-OPZM01000150-OPZM01000150.1-human-gut-metagenome-genome-assembly--contig:-NODE-150-length-30163-cov-2.325110_pt1 | contig 30163 bp, 40 predicted proteins | sample MGYA00242478_ERZ504493 | MGnify/ENA primary metagenome ERZ504493 (study PRJEB26092, sample SAMD00036227) | human gut metagenome | host: Homo sapiens | study: EMG produced TPA metagenomics assembly of... | reverse complement strand
ATTCGAAACAACACAGCAAGTTAAAATAAGGCTTTTGTCCGTACACATTTTGGCACCCGATTCGGGTGCGTTTTTTTGTGCCCTTACAGATAATGGCAACAAAACTAAGTAATTTTATTTTACTCTTTAAAATATAAAAAAACAAGCGTTTTCAAGGCGCTTGTTTTTCTGTTTTTATATTTCATTTAGCTCACCAACCAACCCCAGAAAAATGGGAGGCAAAGGCAATTAAGCCACAAATTACAAAGAGGGCTTCCAGCCATTTTTGAGGGATAGTCGTTGATTTAATCCAAAGAAGAATGGCAAACAGCCACGAAACTGCAAATAATAGCCAATAATACCATGCAAGGGACATCTTAATCGTTCCTTTCTACCTTAGTGGTTTTCGGATGTTTCTGTTGGTCGTGCAGACGTTTTAGCCAATTGACGGCGAGCAATGACAAGCAAGCCAATCATAATAACTTCGTAAGTGACAAAGAAAATGATAAAACAATGCAAGAAAAATTCCTCTGGTAAAACCCAGATAATTGGGTCTGTGGCTGGGTTGAACAGCCATGTTGAATCACCAGGGAAAAGCACTTCATGAAATAGCGTAAAAAATTGGTCAAAGCCAATCAGCAATCCTGCTACTGCAATTAGCACAGGCAAAATAGCTGCCAAAGTAAACGCTCTTCGATGTAGAAAAAGTGATTTTTCAGCTCTGCTAATTTTCCAAAAACGCCAAGACGGATACAGCAGCACCACAAAAACAGCTTGCGCTAAGTGAAATAAATGCTTAACGTCACGAAAATGCTTGAGCCCGTCTATTGATGACGGGAAATCTGGCATAGAAAGGGTGTGCGAAAGTGGATTGGTCAGATAGGTCATCAGAATATTAAAGTTTTTCAAGAGGTCGTCTTTGGTAATCGTGACCTGAAGGGTTAGTTTGAGCCAATCAACTTCCAAAGGGTAAATCAGCCAAGCACCATAAATAGCTACCAAGACAGCTAGAGCAAGGAGCCAGAGCCAAGTACTAAACGTCCAAAGTTTATTTTTCATCAAAATTCCATTCATCTAGCTAGCAAGGACATGGTCAGGTTTCACTGGAAGGGTAGGCACTTTCTTCTGGTTTGGTGAAACCAGTCGTCACAAGCAAAGTAGCAATATCATTTTGAATTCCTGCCATAATATCTGTTAAATAATTATCACCAACCATGATAGCTTCTTCACGTTTTAACTCCCAGAACATCCAAAGCTTTATTCATGATAATCGCATTTGGTTTGCCAATAAAGACTGGTTGCACACGTGTTGCAGTCTCCAAGAGTTTATTAATCGAACCAGCCCCTGGCATTAACCCACGCTCCGTTGGGATATTCAAATCAGGATTCGTTCCAATAAAGACTGCTCCTTTTTGAATGGCAAGCGTTGCAATGGCAAGCATTTCATAAGTTAGTTGCGTATCTAGTCCGACAACCACATATGCTGGATTTTCAGTATCTTCAACATAGCCAGCCTCAGCAATAGCTGTTTTCAAACCCGTTTCACCAATCACATAAACTGTTTTTCCACGATTCATGTCATTCATGTAATCAATCGTCGCCATTGTTGCTGTATAAATCGTTTCAAGCGGTGTATGCACATTGAATTGTGTCGCAAGCATTTCTTGAACTTTTTCTGGTGTGCGTGTCGTATTATTCGTCACCAAAACATAAGGAATATTGCGTTCTTGCAGACGTTGAATAAAACGTTCCCCAGCAGGAATACGATTTTTCCCTTTGTAAATTGTTCCATCTAAATCAATCAAATAGCCTTTATAAGTCATTCTTTCCTCCATTTTTACAACACCAAAAAGACTTTCTAGCTAAAAATTCTCTGACTATCCTTAGTCAATTAGTGTTTTCCAATTCTCATCGTGATAAGCAGTAAAGCACATCGCAATCTGCTCTTTCGTTGTCTTAGATTCAGCAAGATCAGGCAGGTTGTCACACGCAAAATACCCACTTGCTATCGTTTCTAATTTTTTGTAAACTGCCCACCTTTGGCATGGCATAATGAAAAAATCTTACAAATCTTGTGAGCAGAAACTGGTTGATTGTGTTTTTCACGGTCTTGAATAGCAATCACGCGCTCCAATTGCACATCAAGTCCAGCTTCTTCTTTCACCTCTTTAAGCGTGTTTTCCGCCACAGATTGGTCAACATCACACCAACCACCTGGCAGCGCCCACTTTCCATTAGCTTCTTGCACTAGTAAAATCTTGTCATCTTGAAAAATAGCTGCGCGTGTATCAATTTTTGGTGTTTGATAGCCCGTTTCGTTAGCAAACAAATCAGCTACTTTCTGAGCTGGTAACTGCGATAATTCAGCCATCATTGCAACTGAAATCTCTCGAATTTCCTCAAAACGTTCAATATCATACTTATCGCGACCATAAGCTAGCCCTGCTTGTGCTAAGGATTGCAAGCGAACAAGCCAATCAACCCATTTCTTATCATCAACAGTCATTATTTTTCCTTCCACTCGATGCGAGCTTGTGCATGAACAACACCTTGGGTAACAATTTCATGTTTTGTTATCAAACCATCTGTTTCAACACGTGATTTAATATCATGCCCATAATGGACTTCTTTCACGTATTTGAGATTAATGCAGTGCGGAATGTGTTCCTCTAAAAACGCCACGTCCAACACATCATACATCCATTCAAGGTATTTGCTATTGTTAACATGACCATTTAAATCAAGATCAAAAAAGCGAACGTGATAGGTTGTTTCTTCTGGAATTTCCAAGCTTTCGTAACGAGGACCACGATCGATTTTTTTAATCTTTTCAACGTCATAAACGTCAAACAATTTCATCAATAACAGGGTGAACCTTTCTGCTATCATAATCCATGAGGACAAAAGTCGAATGAATCGTCATGATTTTATCACCAGATTCACCATAAACATTGAAATCACGGTAACAAAAGAGCTTATTATAAGCCGTAGGTACCGTTTCAATCACGATATTTTCAGTATATTTTGGCAAACGCTCGATTTCAATCGCATACTCTGTGATAATCCAAACAAGATTGTACGTTTGATAAATATAATCATCACTCATCCCCAGACTAAGTGACTGTTTCCCTGAAACTTGCAACACTAACGATAAAAGTTGCGGCAATTTCATGTTGTGATTAATGTCACTTTCGTAAAAAGGTACTTGATAATTTTCTTGATAACTTAATCCCATGTCACTACTCCAATATAAATCTCTCTGCTACCGTGTCTCCTAAAAAGAGACCTTTTTTAGTCATTCGAACCACCTCATCATCTGGCACCAAAAGCTCATGCTGACAAAGTTCTGTCACGATCTGACCATAACGTTCTTCAAAAGACACGCCAAACTTTTCTTCAAATTTTGCAATGGAAACGCCAGATTCTTACGCAAGCCCAAGAAAAGTTCTTCTTCCATCATTTCGTCCTTAGTCAAGACCTCCTCTGACAACCTAGCATTTCCTTCAGAAACAGCCTTTAAATAATGTTGAATCGGCCCACGGTTACGATAACGAACACCGTTTAAATACCCAGACGCCCCAGCACCGACACCATAATATTCTGCATTATCCCAGTACATCAAATTATGACGACTTTCAAAACCTGGCTTGGTAAAATTAGAAATTTCATAATGCTCAAAGCCATTAGCTTCCAATTCAGCAATAATGTACTCAAACATTTCCGCCTCAAGGTCTTCTTGGGGCAAATTCAATTTTCCACGACGCATTTATTCATGAAAACCGTGTGATGTTCTAAAATCAAACTATACAAACTCAAATGAGGAATATCCAGCGCTATCGCCTTAGCAACATTTTCCTTAACATCTTCCATTGTCTGACCAGGAAGCGCATAAATTAAATCAATCGAAATATTGTCAAAGCCTGCTGTTTTCAAATGGTCAATCGTCGAATAAATTTGCGATTCATTGTGGCTACGCCCAATTCTCTTTAATTGCTTATCATTAAAAGTCTGAACACCAAGCGACACACGATTAACAGCAGATTTCTTCAACACTTCAATCTTGTCATCCGTCAAATCCCCAGGATTTGCTTCAATGGTAAATTCTTCTAATACGCTCAAATCTAAATGCTTTGTCAAATTCGTCAGCAAATAATCCAATTGCTGCGCGGTAATTGAGGTTGGCGTTCCACCTCCGATATATAAGGTCCGCAATTGTTCAATATCATAACTCTCAAATTCACGAATAAGAGCCTGCAAATAATCGTCAACAGGCTGATTTTTGATAAATACTTTTGAAAAATCACAATAATAACAAATCTGCGTACAAAATGGTATATGGACATAAGCTGATGTTGGTTTTGTTAACATGACGCTATTATAACATTTTTACGAAGGATAACCAATGACTTTATTACGAAAGAAAAGGAGCAGGCAAAACGCATTTCCCATACTCCTTTTTTTATGAAAATGATTTTAGTCAATACCGATTTCTTTACGAACAACGTCAGCAATGGTATCCACGTAATAGCTTACTTCTTCATCCGTTGGTGCTTCTGCCATGACACGAAGAAGCGGTTCAGTACCACTTGGACGCACTAAAATACGACCATTGCCATTCATTTCAGCTTCCATTTTGCTGATAATATCAGCGATAGCTGGTACTTCCATGGCTTTGCTCTTCATGCTATTTTCAACACGAATATTCACTAATTTTTGTGGGTAAATAGTAACTTCGGAAGCTAATTCAGAAAGTGATTTGCCAGTTTCTTTCATCACTTTTGCCAATTGAATAGCTGTTAACTGACCATCACCTGTTGTGTTATAGTCCATGATGATAACATGACCTGATTGTTCACCACCAAGGTTGTAACCAGATTTACGCATTTCTTCAACAACGTAACGGTCACCAACTGCTGTAATCGCTTTGTTAATCCCTTCACGGTCAAGCGCCTTGTGGAAACCAAGGTTTGACATAACCGTTGTAACGATAGTGTTGTGAGCTAATTGTCCACGTTCTGATAAATATTTGCCGATAATGTACATGACTTTATCACCGTCAACAATGTCGCCATTTTCATCAACAGCAATCAAACGGTCGCTATCACCGTCGAATGCCAAACCAACTGCTGCGCCAGATTCTTTAACCAATTCTTGCAATTGTTCTGGATGAGTTGACCCAACGCCATCATTGATGTTAAGACCGTCTGGCTTTTCACCGATAACAGTAATATCAGCATCCAAATCCAAGAAAACATCACGCGCTGATACAGAAGCAGCTCCGTTAGCGGTATCAAGGGCAACTTTCATCCCTTCCAAGCTAACACCTGTTGAAACAAGAAATTTTTCGTATTTACGAAGTCCTTCTGGATAGTCAACTAATGTTCCTAAACCTTCAGCTGAAGGGCGTGGAAGCGTATCTTCTGGAGCATCAAGTAATGCTTCGATTTCGTCTTCTTGGTCATCAGCCAATTTAAAACCATCGCCACCGAAGAATTTAATCCCATTATCCAATGCAGGATTGTGACTAGCTGAAATCATGACACCGGCGCTCGCTTTTTCTGTACGAACTAGGTAAGATACCCCTGGAGTTGCTAAAACACCAAGTTTGTAAACTTCAATCCCAACAGAAAGAAGCCCAGCAACCAAGGCAGATTCTAACAATTCTCCTGAAATACGTGTATCACGTGCCACAAATACTTTTGGACGTCCTGTTTCATGCTGACTAAGAACATAGCCACCAAAACGTCCCAATTTAAACGCCAATTCAGGTGTCAATTCGACATTTGCTTCTCCACGAACACCATCTGTACCAAAATATTTTCCCATTATTCTACTAGCGAAAAATCGCTTCCTCCATTACTAAATTCATTTCCTAAGATAATCTAAAATAATAGTTGCATTATAAAAATCACATTTTCATCTTAAATTATCATTAATTCATTAATATATAGTCTTTGCTATTATCTATTATTTTTTCGTTACTGTCAACTGAACAGTCACAACAGAAGGGTCAACAGTCACATTATTTGCTGATAAATTCACGCTGACACTTGTGTCTTTTGTAACATTAGCAATATCAACATTAGCAACAACTTCATCCACCGCATCCAAAGCATCCTGACTACCAGAAATCGTTACTTGGCTTTGGCTTAATTTGTATGAAATGTCAGAGATTTTATCACTCATCTCTCCTGTTGTTTTCACAGTTACTGGAACTGTTTTTGTCAATTTTTTCACGGTCACTTCTAATTTGGCTTTCGAAGGGTTAATAGCACTAGCTAAGATTGTGCCGTCTGCTGCCACAGCCTGCAAGGCTACGCGTCCACTGTAATTACTGTCCAACACTTCTGTTTCTGGCAATTTAGCAACCACATGGTCAATTTGGTCAATAATTGATTCCGAACTCGTGACTTCAACTTCAGAAATATTTGTTGAAACTTTTTTTCAACTCATAGCCAGTAGCCAATTGACTGGAATCTACTTCACCTTGAACTTCAAATGTCTTTGTTTTCTTTTTACCGATTGTTACTGAAATACTACTTGGTGAGGTTGTCGCCGTAACTCCTGATGGCAAATCCGTCACTTGCAAAGGAACCGTCTGTGTCCCCTCACCCAAGTTTGTCAAATCAGCTACTACCTTAAAACTTCTTGTATCATTATTAATCTCAGAATCCAGTTTGACACGATTAATCGATGTCAGATAAACCTCTGTTTCATAAGAATAACCACTAATAAAATACTTATCAGTATCATATTTAATATCAATGGGAACATTCTCCAAAGTATGGGTATAAGTTTCTGTTGCCCCCGATACTTGCGAGCCTGTCCGTGTGTAATTACTTGATGTGGCTGTTAAAAATAAGAGAATGGAAAAGACAATAGATACAATAACCAACCAAAATTGACTATTGAAAAATTTCTTCATTGTTTCTTCCTCCAAATCTTATGATACCAGTGTTCTTCTTCCTCTACTTCTGTGATTAATTGTGTTCGAAGAATAGCTTCAAAGTTTTCTTTGGTCAAATCGTGTAAGAATTCACCTTTTGACGTAATTGAAATACCACCTGTTTCTTCTGAAACAACAATCGTTAAGGCATCAGAATTCTCTGACAGACCAATCGCTGCGCGGTGACGTGTCCCAAATTCTTTTGAAATCGCCATTGATTCTGACAAAGGAAGATAAGAACAAGCCGTCGCAATTTTATTGCCTCTGATAATGACAGCACCATCATGCAAAGGCGTATTTGGAATGAAAATATTAATCAATAACTGACTTGAAATATCCGCGTCCAAAGGAATCCCTGTTGAAATATATTCCTGCAAAGTTTGCGTGCGTTCAATTGAGATTAAAGCCCCAATCTTACGCGGACTCATGTAAGCCACCGATTTCACCAGTGCTTCAACCAACTTTTCCTCGTCACTCACTTGCTGTGTTTGTAGGAAAACTTGTGTTGAACGACCAAATTTCTCAAGACCAGAACGAATTTCAGGAGCAAAGATAACCACACCCGCAATAACACCATAAGTGATGACTTGATTCATCAAGTAAGTAATCGTCGTAAAGCCAATCCATTCAGCTACAAACTTTAGTAAAATGAAGAACACGACCCCTTGAATCAAGGACATGATTTTCGTACCCGCAAGGGCTTTGATTAAACGATAAATAAAATACGCAACAATTAAAATATCCAAAATGTGAACGACAATTGTCCATGGGTTTTCAACTAAAGTTGCCCAAAATTTAGCATCAATAGCCGTAAAATTACTCATACATGCATCTCTTTTCTCTAACTAATTAAAACTACCTTTCTATTATACCACGTTTAAAACAGATTTTCTTTATTAGAATATATCTTTTTGTGGTACAATATTTCTATGAAAGTAAACACACTTATGGGAATCACGGCTGGGAAGTCAGCTCACTTTGTCCTTTCAAAAATGGGACGTGGCTCAACCTTGCCTGGAAAAATCGCCCTCAAATTCGACAAAGATATTTTAGACACTATCGCTAAAGATTATGAAATCGTTGTGGTAACAGGAACAAACGGTAAAACTTTGACCACTGCTCTTACAGTTGGGATTTTACGTGAAGCTTTTGGTGAAATCGTCACAAATCCAAGCGGTGCCAATATGATTACTGGGATTACTTCAACTTTCTTGACAGCCAAAAAAGCCAAATCTGGTAAAAAAATTGCCGTGCTTGAAATCGACGAAGCTAGTCTGCCAAAAATCACAGAATACATCACACCAAGTCTCTTTGTATTCACCAATATTTTCCGTGACCAAATGGACCGTTACGGTGAAATTTACACCACTTACCAAATGATTTTAGACGGTGCTGCCAAAGCTCCAACAGCAACAATCTTAGCCAACGGAGACAGCCACTTTTCAATTCTACAAACGTGGTAAATCCTGTTAAATATTATGGCTTTGACACTGAAAAACACACTCCAGAACTCGCACACTATAATACCGAAGGAATTTTGTGTCCACAATGTCAGCAAATTCTAAAATACAAATTGAACACCTATGCAAACCTTGGTGATTATGTCTGTGACAATTGTGGTTTCCACCGTCCAAAACTCGATTATGCCTTGACAGAATTGACGAAAATCACCAATACAACTTCTGAATTTGTCATTGACGGTCAAGATTACAAAATCAACGTCGGTGGTCTCTATAACATTTATAACGCTCTTGCTGCGGTATCTGTTGCTGAATTTTTCGGAGTTGCTCCTGAAAAAATTAAAGCTGGTTTTGATAAGAGTCGCGCCGTCTTTGGACGCCAAGAAACCTTTAAAATCGGTGATAAATCTTGTACTTTGGTTCTCATTAAAAACCCAGTTGGCGCTAGTCAAGCACTTGATATGATTAAATTAGCCCCTTATCCATTTACACTTTCTGTCCTACTCAATGCCAATTACGCTGACGGAATTGATACCAGTTGGATTTGGGATGCTAACTTCGAGGCTGTTTTAGATATGGATATTCCTCAAGCATTTGCAGGCGGTGTTCGTCATTCTGAAATTGCTCGTCGTTTGCGTGTGACAGGCTACGATGAAAACAACATCACCGAAGCCGAAAGTCTCGAGGATATTATGGCATTAATTGAATCACAAACAACTGAGCACGCCTATATCCTTGCAACTTATACCGCCATGTTACAATTCCGAGAAATTCTAGCTAGTCGCCATGCCGTTGGAAAGGAGATGAATTAAAATGACTTACACTTCGCTACAATCTCCTAACACAAAAGATTACAACTATGAGTTAAACGTTGCCCACCTTTACGGCAATCTGATGAATACCTACGGTGACAATGGTAATATCCTCATGATGAAATATGTCGGTGAAAAGCTTGGAGCTAGAATGACCTTTGACATTGTTTCATTAGGAGATACCTTTGATGCTGACTACTACGATATGGTTTTCTTTGGTGGTGGTCAAGACTATGAACAAACTATTGTCGCCAAAGACCTTCCACGTAAGAAAGAAGCCATTGCTGATTTCATCAACAAAGACAAAGTCATTCTAGCTATCTGTGGTGGTTTCCAACTCCTTGGTCAATACTATGTTCAAGCCAATGGTGAAAAAATCAATGGTATTGGTGTTATGGGACATTACACCCTCAACCAAGAAAATAATCGTTTCATCGGAGATATAAAAATCCATAACGATGAATTTAACGAAACTTACTATGGTTTTGAAAATCACCAAGGTCGAACATTCTTGTCTGATGACGAAAAACCACTTGGTATCTGCGTTTACGGAAATGGTAACAACAAAGAGGACGGCACTGAAGGTGTTCATTATAAAAATGTCTATGGCAGCTACTTCCACGGACCTATCCTCTCACGTAATGCCAACCTTGCTTATCGCCTAGTGACAACAGCTCTAAAAAATAAATACGGTTCTAGTATTACACTACCAAGTTACGATGACATTCTTTCAAAAGAAGTCACCGAAGAGTATGCCGATACTAAAAGTAAAGCCGAATTTGAAAAATAACCTTAAAAGGATTGCAGTTTATCGCAGTCCTTTTTCTTTGTAGCCAAGCTTCCTAATTACCATAACAAAGTCACTTTAATCAAAAATTAAGCACCTTTAAAATAGAGATTATTAAGCATTTCTAGCCATATTAAAAATTAGCACAAGACTTAACTGCCCCTTTTTTGCCCCTTAAACACAAAAAAAAGAGCCTATTTGAAATAGATAGGCTCTCAAAACGTTGATATATCAACGATTATTTTTTCAAGTTGTAGAATGATTTCAATCCACGGTATTCAGCTACTTCACCAAGTTGGTCTTCGATACGAAGCAATTGGTTGTATTTAGCGATACGGTCAGTACGTGAAAGTGAACCAGTTTTAATTTGACCAGCGTTAGTTGCAACTGCGATGTCAGCGATTGTTGAATCTTCAGTTTCACCTGAACGGTGTGATACAACGGCAGTGTAACCAGCTTCTTTAGCCATTTCGATAGCTTCGAATGTTTCAGTCAAAGTACCGATTTGGTTAACTTTGATAAGGATTGAGTTAGCAGCTTCTTCTTTGATACCACGTTCAAGGTATGAAGTGTTAGTTACGAAGAAGTCATCACCGACCAATTGAACACGTTTACCAAGACGTTTAGTAAGTTCTTTCCATCCGTCCCAGTCGTTTTCGTCCATTGCATCTTCGATTGTGATGATTGGGTATTTGTTAACCAATTCTTCAATGTAATCGATTTGTTCTGAAGCAGTACGTTTAGCTGCGCCTTCACCTTCGAATTTAGTGTAGTCATAGATTCCGTTATCGTAGAATTCTGATGAAGCACAGTCAAATCCAAGGAATACATCTTCACCTGGTTTGTAACCAGCAGTTTCGATAGCTTTGATGATTGTTTCTACGGCATCTTCAGTTCCGTCAAATTTAGGAGCAAATCCACCTTCGTCACCAACAGCTGTTTCAAGACCACGTTCTTTAAGGATTTTCTTAAGAGTGTGGAAGATTTCAGCACCCCAACGAAGAGCTTCTTTGAATGTAGGTGCACCAGCAGGTAAGATCATGAATTCTTGGAAAGCGATTGGAGCGTCTGAGTGAGAACCACCATTGATGATGTTCATCATTGGAGTTGGAAGAACTTTAGTGTTGAAACCACCAAGGTAGTTGTAAAGTGGAACTTCAAGGTAGTCTGCTGCTGCACGAGCTACGGCAATAGAAACACCAAGGATAGCATTTGCACCGAGTTTACCTTTGTTTGGAGTACCATCAAGAGCGATCATTGCACGGTCAATAGCTTGTTGGTCACGAACATCGAAACCGATGATTGCTTCAGCGATGATGTTGTTAACGTTGTCAACAGCTTTTTGAGTACCAAGACCGTTGTAACGAGATTTGTCTCCGTCACGAAGTTCAACTGCTTCGTGTTCACCAGTAGAAGCTCCAGAAGGAACCATACCACGTCCGAATGCACCTGATTCAGTGTAAACTTCTACTTCAAGTGTTGGGTTACCGCGTGAGTCAAGGACTTCGCGAGCGTAAACATCAGTAATAATTGACATTATGTTACTCTCCTTATGAGTTTTTAATATTTTTACACTAAAATAATACCATAATATCGCCACTTAGGCAAATAAAAACGAGAAATTTTGAAAAACCAATTTAACTTTCATGCCCTTTTTTCAAAATACTTTATGCGCTTACGGCTGAGAAATGACAGTTTAGTAAATTTAACTTATAATGAAGTTAAGAAATAATCGAGGTTAAATAGTATGAGTGATTTAGAAAGTAAAGTTTTACATGCTGCTGCAGGGGAAAATCGACTTAATCCTGATGAACAACGACGCTATTTTGGAACATTTGCTGAACGTGTGGTCTTGTCAATACTGCTTGATGACAGTCGTTTGGAAGATACTAAAGCACGTTTCGAGGACATTTTAAAACATTTAGCGAGTGATTATGACATGTTATTTGTCAAAATTTCACCAAAATTGGCGGTCGCGACCAATGTTACTATATGAAAATAGCGCAAAATCTTGAAATTCAAGCAACAATCGTTGATGAAAAAAATGCGCATTCACCTTATGGGATTATCGTTCATTCGAATCAAGCTGAAAATGTTGACAATCCACTGTTAGCAGTGCGTTTTCCACAAACACATGACAAACCAAAAGAAGCCCCTAAAAAGGCTTCTGGTCAAAATTATTCAATAAAGATTAACGTTTGGTAAAGGCTAGTAGATTGCCAATATTTTGGGCGGTGCGTTCTAGATTTTGAGGAGCCTGCGCTAGCGTATTTTCCAAAGAATCGACGCCTGATATAATCGGAAAAGCTGCTTGAATATTAGCAGCTGGAAAGTCTGGCAAATCATCTTTTAAGCTACCGCAAATGGCAATGACTAATTTGCCTCTTGGCGTACGACTAGCAACGCCAACAGGGGCTTTCCCAGACAAACTTTGTTTATCCATGCGTCCCTCACCAACAATGACGACATCCGCAACTTGGACTCGACGGTCAAAGTTGAGCATATCAAGAACTGCGTCGATACCAGAGATAATTCGTCCGCCAGTAAACGCAGCTAGCCCTGCTGCCATTCCGCCACCTGCTCCTGCTCCCGCTAAATCAAGGATTACTGGGAAAAAGCTTTGGTAAAATTGCTCCATATCCTTATCAAACACTTGCGAATTTTTTCGTTTGCAAGTCCTTTTGTCCACCAAAACGTAGGTTGCGCCATTAGGACCGCATAGTGGATTGGTAACGTCAGTAATAATTGTTAGCTCAACTTGTGATAAATCCCAATGGTAATCTTCATAGGAAATCGTTGTGATGTTTCCAAGATTATCACCAACTGCAGCAACTTCTTGACCAGACTCGTCAAAGAAACGATAGCCTAATCCTGCTGCCATTCCAATACCACCATCATTAGTGGAACTGCCGCCAACACCAATCATGATTTCTTTGGTACCAAGGTCAACAAGATGTCCAATCATTTCACCGACACCTTTTGTCGTTAATGTTAGCGGATTGCGCTTATCAAGTGGAACTTTTTCCAAGCCACATATGTCAGCCATTTCAAAAACAGCTAATTGACCATTGGTCGCATAGTGAGCTTCCACAGGCTGACCTAATGCTCCCGTAACAATATGGCTATCACGCTTAGGTGCAAACCATCAGTTAAGGTCTCCAAGGTTCCTTCGCCACCATCGCCAATCGGCATTAAGTCAAAAGTCGCATTTGGCAGTGCTTTTTTTAATCCCCTTTGAATGGCTTTTGCCGCATCGAGCAGATAAACTTTCCTTAAATGAATCGGGTGCTATCAATATGTGCATGGTACCAACTCCCCTTCATATGTTACTATATATACTATTATATAATTTTTTGAACGAAAGAGGTTAGAAAAACATGGAAAAATGGGATGCTTATTTAGCAAATGGGCAAAAAACAGGTCGTATCTTAACGCGTGGTCAGTCAATTCCTGATGATTTGTACCACTTGGCAGTAGATTGTTTGGTGCAACATGTTGACAATGATATTTTGTTTGTGCAAAGACATTTAGAAAAAGAGGCTTTTCCAGGATTTTTTGAAGCTAGTGCAGGTGGCTCTGCTCTTTATGGTGAGGATTCTAAACAAGCTGTTCGACGTGAGTTGCTGGAAGAAACTGGGCTTCTACCAGTTGAATTAACATTTTCAAAAAGGACTGTTTACAAAGATGACAATTGCATCATGGATAGCTACCTTGCTCTGGTAAATTCTCCCAAAGATACCATAACTCTCCAAAATAGCGAAACCATTTCGTACCAATGGGTGGCAAAAGAAAAGTTAAAAGCATTTTTAGAAACACACCCAGTCGTTCCACGACACCGCTTACTGATAGAAACATTATTTTTAGATGATTAAGAGGCTAGGATTTTATCCCTAGCCTCTCTTTTTGTGCCTACTGTAAGTTATTCTGATTTTTTGCGGCGTTTGAGTTCGAGCAAAGCTATGCTTGCTAGGCTTAAAACACCTGCAAAGGTAAGAAGTGTGCCATCTTTTTCACCTGTCGCTGGTAAAATTTCAGCAGTATCAGTAGCTGTTAGTGTTTCAAGATTGGCATCTACTGTGATAGGTGTAGTTGTCGTTTCCACGACAGAAGCTTGTGCTTGATCATCAGTGTCACGCCAGTTTCAGCTGAGGTTTGTGTTGCCATATCTGATGATTGAGCAGCTTCTTGAGCATAAATAATGCCGTATTGACTAAAATGTTCCGTATCAAAGATGACAAATTTCAATGTTTGCCCTGCCACAGTACGGCTGATTTCTTCAAATACTAGTGACTGTGGTTGTCCATTTTCTGGGAGATAAAAGACTTGAGCAACAGTCTTGCCAGCATCAATTGGTAAAATAACTCGCACTGTTTTTGTAATGGCTAAGACATTTCCAAAATCGTCAGTTGGCTGAATATCAAACAAATCGTAATCTGTTCCTTTTAGAACTTCTGGTGTTTTGACATCATTTGTTTCTTGGTGACTTACCTTGATTTTCTTAATGTCATCACGTTCACCTGCTCCTAAAATAACGCTAACACCACTTGCTTCATCATAAAGCGTGCGTTCCGTTTCAGCGCTAGCTTTTTTCAAACGTAAAATGGTAGCTGTTAGTGGCTCGAGGGGTAATCCTGTTTCAGTCATTGTGACACCGCTTGGATTTTCTATCGCTTCTACTCCTGCTTGCTTACCATCTGCAATGATTTCAGCTGATAGGAGATTTCGGTAATCATCTGTCAATACAAAATCACGCGCCACGGTATCTGCATTGATAAAAACAGCGTAAATATCGCCATTGCTAGCAATTGTTTGATAAGCAATAATCAAATCTTCTTGCCCAACACCATTTTCATTTGGAATGGTTATCAAGCTCACATTGCGGTCAACTTCTTCTTTGGTTTTAAGCGTAAAAGCATCTGTTGAGCGGCGAATGGCAATCAAACCTTTTGTATAAGTCTGGCTTTGCGTATTTTCTGGGTAAGCTTCGCTATCTGTGGCTTTAGCCCAATCAAAATGATTAATCGCATCTGTCGAATCATAAGAATCACTGATGAAATATGGGTATTCAAACGGTGTGCCGTCAGCATTGGTCAACAAATCAGATTTTGCTGGCACTTTATCTGCTGAAACTGGTGTCTTGTAATCCTCGTCAAGGAATTGTTTCGTACGACCGTACTCTTGACCAGAATGAATAAAGGCAGTTCCTTGGGATGTCAAGACAATAAGGTTTCCTAAACGCAAACGACGTTGGATTTCTGCTTCATTTTCAGCAACAGCTGGGTCTTTTTGAATGGATTTTGCAATCACATCATGAAGCGTTAAATTGTCATGAGCAGCAATGTATTGAATCACATCACCTGGGTCATCTGCGGTGAAATTACTTGGCTGAGCTTTAATATTATTAAAGAGTGTTTGCAAATCTTTTGCGCCACCTGTAATAAATGCTGCCGCTCCTTCACTTGGATAACCTGATTTGAGGAGGTTACGAATGTCATCAGAGAAAGAAGCGACGCTATCAGTTTGTGACATCCAAGTCTGGTCTGCTGGTTGTCGGCTATCATTAGCATCTCCAGCATAAGAAATCCATCCCTCGCCAAGCATGATAATATTCGGATTCAGTGCTTTAGCCGTATCATATGCCATGTGCACCGTTTCGGCATCCAAATCTCCCATCATATCAAAACGGAAACCGTCAACTTTGAACTCATCAACCCAATAAGCAATTGAATCAAGCACCAAACGTCTTGTCATATAATGCGTTGTTCCTGGGCGACCGCCACCAAAGCTTGTTTTAACTGTTCCATCAGCTTCCATAAAATGATAATAATTTGGCTCCAAATCTTCAAGAATAGCAAGGTCAGCTGTGTGATTGTAAACCACATCAAGAATAACACCCATCCCACGTTTATGGATTTCAGCAATCAAATTCTTGAATTCCTCAATGCGTTTTGCTGGGTTAGTTGGGTCTTCTGAATACATTCCTGTCAAAGCAAAGTAGCTCTGTGGGTCATATCCCCAGTTATAATTCGTATTGCTAGAAGCATAGTCCGTCAAACGCTCAGCATTCGCCAATTCATTGACATAATAATAGCTCATCACTGGCAAAAGTTGAATATGCGTCACGTCAAGCTCTTGAAGGTAATCTATTTTTTCAACAAAGGCTGCAAAAGTCCCAAATTGATGTTGAAGTTCATCTGAAATAGCGATATCTGATGTGAAATCACGAACGTGTGCTTCGTAAATAATAGCATCTTCACGATCTGTGTATCCGCTAATATCAGCGTAGGTCAATTCTTGATTGCCAATTGTACTAGTATCCACAATCGCAGCTTTTGCTACCTTGTATGACGGGTCAGTTCCAATCAAATCACTATTCCATTCCGCTAATGATTTAGCATAAGGGTCAAGTGCGAGAACCGTTTCATCTCCACGTGTGATTTCATAATGATAATAATAACCACGATAATCAGAAACACCAAGACCCGATTCTTGCGTCAAAGCTGCTGACCATTGGCCCTTATCACCTTTAACCATAGCAATCTTTCCAACAACCTTAGTTTGGTCATCTTTATCATAAAGAACCACCGAAACACTATCTGCACTTGGTGACCAAACAGTCAAATCAACACGCACTCCTTCTTCTGACACACGCGCGCCTAACTCACCATCATAGGCATAAAGAGAATCTGTATATTGCCAATTGGTCTTAGCTTGATAGTCATCACCAGCATAACTAACCGTGTATGGTGCTAAAAGTTGTGAAAAATCACCAATAATCGTTGACTGATTAGTTTCAGGATTCAATACAAGGTCAGAAATAGTCATCAGATTACCATCTTTATCAGTTACCTTAACATTTTCAAATAACTCATCCTTATCAGCGTCAGCTAAATTGCTAACGATAGCAACAATCTCTGTCGGACTTGTTTGCTGAACTGATATCAAACGAATAGTGCTTACAAAATATGGATTCGTGTAAATTGTCTTATCCTCGTCTTTCAAAAAAATTTGTGTGTGATTAGCTAAATCTTTAAAGCTATAATTGTCTGGCTGAATTTTGGCATCATCGCCCTCCTTAGACTCATCTAGTAAGAGAAATCCAAGTTCATTGAAATCTGATAGAGTAATATCCATATCAGTTTCAGTCACAACAGTTTGGGTATCATCTTCACTAATGGTTAATTCAGTATTTTCAACCTCAGCTTGCATGTCAGCTAAGATATCAGTCTTACTTTGTGCAACTTCATTGGCTTGCTCTGCTATTTCCCATTGATTTGTTACCAATTCCGTTGCCGTTTCAGCGCTGACTTGGTCAGCGGAGACGATATTTGCTAAACTAGCACTCCAAAAAAGAGCCGACTTCCCCTTTCCATACAGAACCTCCGTATCTTTCAACATAATGATTTTTTACGATTTCAGTATACAAAATATTTTTAATTTGCGCAATCGTTTTCGTAAATATTTTTTAGCATTATTCATGACTTCAAAATAAATATTATATAAGTTGTTTTAATTTAAATGCAATCGATTTCTTCGAAAAATACAAAAAAACCGAGCATGGCTCAGCTTCTTTGGTTGTATCGTTAAACATGCAAATGCAGTGCTTAATAATTAGTAATTTCTGGTCGGTCGTGGACATTACTTTTCTTACCTTGGCGTGCTTTTAAAACAGCATCAACATCTTCAACACTAACGCCAGTTTCGACCAACATTACTGCCAAATGGTACAGAACATCTGCTGTTTCATTGGCGATTTCATCTTTGTCTGCATTTTTGGCTGCAATAACAACTTCTGTCGCTTCTTCCCCAACCTTTTTAAGAATTTTATCCAATCCTTTATCAAAAAGGTAATTGGTATAAGAGCCTTCCTTTGGATTTTCTTTACGGTCTATTGCTTCTTTATATAATGTTTCTAGCATGTCTTTATCCTTTCTATCATCACAAAATGTCATTGAAAAAACAGCTGTAAGCGCCCGTATGACAAGCAGCGCCCTCTTGCTTAACAGCGACCAATAAGGTATCACAGTCGCAATCCGTTTTGATTGATTTGACGTATTGATAATGACCGCTAGTTGCCCCTTTATGCCAGATTTCTTGACGTGAGCGGCTCCAGTAGTGCATTTGCTTGGTTTCCAATGTTAAGTGATACGCTTCTTCGTTCATGTAGGCTAACATCAGTACTTGTCCTGTTTGGTAATCCGTCACAATCACGGGAACAAGACCATCTTGTTTCGCAAAATCAAGTTTTATTTCACTCATTGTCTCACCTCAATTCCTGCAGCAGCCATGGCAGCTTTGGTATCAGCAATTGAAACTTCGCCAAAGTGGAAAATGGAAGCGGCAAGCGCACCTGTTGCAGTTGTTTTTTCAAAAACGTCAACCATATGGTCAATATTTCCTGCACCACCAGACGCAATGATTGGAACATTAACCACATCAGCGACAGCATTTAGCATATCCAAATCAAATCCTGACTTCGTGCCGTCTTTATCCATGCTAGTTAGTAAAATCTCACCTGCACCAAGCTGACAACAGCCTTTGCCCATTCAATCAAATCAATGCCAGTATCCTTGCGCCCACCTGCACATAAACATGCCAAGTGCCGTCAGCTTCTTTACGAGCATCAATAGCCGATACCACACATTGATTGCCAAATTTTTCAGCACAATCTTTGATGAGTTGAGGATTGGCTACCGCAGAAGAATTAACCGCGACCTTGTCCGCACCAGCTTTGAGCATTTTATTCATGTCCTCAACCGAGCGAATACCACCGCCAACTGTAAAAGGAATGAATACTTGGTCAGCCACACGTTTCACCATTTCCACAGTTGTATCACGTTTTTCATGTGTTGCGGTAATGTCCAAGAACACCAATTCATCACACCCAGCTTCATAATAAGCACGCGCCGCATCAACAGGGTCACCAACATCTGTTAAATTAACAAAATTAACCCCCTTAACCACGCGCCCATCTTTAACATCAAGACAAGGAATAATGCGTTTTTTCAGCATAAGCTATCCTCCAAAAGCTTTCAATTCGTCAAGCTAATATTGCCGTTATAATAAGCTTTACCAACGATTGTCCCAGCAACACCAATTTCTTGCAATTTCACCAAATCATTCTTCTCAGCAATGCCGCCAGAAGCAATAACTTTAGCCGTCGTTAACTCAGCCACTAAACGTTCATAATGTTCAAAATTTGGTCCTGTTAGCGTACCATCACGGTCAACATCTGTATAGACAAATAGGGTCACCCCCATTTTCTCCATGGCTTTAGCTAAGCTGATGTAGTCAACATTACTCGTTTCTAGCCAACCTTCAGTTGCCACAAAACCATTTTTAGCATCAATACCAACCACAATTTTATCACTACCAAATTTATCTAAAGCTGCCTTGACAAAATCTGGATTTTTCACTGCCATAGATCCGATAATCACACGGTCAATACCAACTGCTAGGTAATCTTCAATTTGCTCAAGGGTACGAATACCGCCACCAACTTCGACACCAAGCCCTGATTCTTGCTTCAACTTGGCAATTAAATCGCGATTCGTTGCTCGCCCATCAAGCGCTCCGTCCAAATCAACAACGTGAATAAATTCAATGCCAGCTTGCGCAAAGATTTTTGCTTGTCCAAGCACATCTGGATTAACAACCGTTTTTTGGTTGAAATCACCTTTAAAAAGACGAACTGCCTGTCCTTCTTTAATATCAATCGCTGGAAGAATCTGCATATAAACTCCTTTTCTTTATAAAAACGCTACTCTAAGCAACTTAAAATCATTCTTAGTCACCACAAAGGGCAATAAATTTTTCAAGAATTCCTAAACCGACGTCACCTGATTTTTCAGGGTGGAATTGCGCTCCGTAAACATTATCCTTGTGAATCATGGCTGGTACTTCAATACCATAATCAGCAGTCACATCAATGTATTCTTTCGGAACATCTGTAAAATAGCTATGCACAAAATAAACGGATTTGCCAGCAAGCCCTGCTGTTAACGGACTATCTTGTTTCACTGTCAAATCATTCCATCCCATATGCGGAACAGGCATAGTCTTAGTTGCTTGAATTTCACGACAAACACCTGGGATAAAGCCAAGTCCTTGTGTTTCTTGGTGTTCCAAGCCAATCTCTGTCAAGACCTGCATTCCTAAACAAATGCCCAGTAACGGCGTTCCCTTAGCTACTGCTTCCTTGATAGCAGAAACCAGGCCACGCTGTTGTAACTCAGCCATGGCAGCAGGATAAGCACCAACCCCTGGCAAAATCAGACCGTCCGCAGCTAAAATCTTGTCTCGATTACTAGACAATTCAGCCTGAACACCGATTTTCTGTAAAGCTCTTAACACATTAGCAGTATTACCTGCATCATAATCAATCACAATTATCATATCTCAGCTCTCAAGCCTTCCACACACTACTAAATGAGACGTGTCATGGCTGATTTCCTTTCTCTGTATTTTAAAGCAATCCTTTTGTTGAATTAACACCATGGATTTCAGGGTTAATGGTAATTGCTTCGCGAAGAGCACGACCAGTTGCCTTAAAAAGACTTTCTGATTTATGGTGATTATTTTTTCCGTGTAAAATCTTCAAATGCAAATTCATCTGAACATTAAATGCCAAGGCTTGAAAAAATTCTTCAACCAATTCTGTATCAAAATTGCAAGTTTTGGATTATCAAACTCACAATCAAAAATAAGGTAGCTACGCCCTGATAAATCAAGACTTGCCATACCAAGCGTTTCATCCATAGGAACGAAAGCTGTACCATAACGATTGATGCCAGCCTTATCGCCAAGGGCTTCTTTCAAAGCTTGTCCTAAAACAATTCCCACATCTTCAACCGTATGGTGACTATCAACATGCAAATCACCATCTGCTTTTACTACAAGGGAAATACGGCTATGTCTTGCAAAAAGGGTCAACATATGGTCAAAAAAACCAACACCAGTATCAATCTCTACTGGTTCTTGAGCATCTAAATTAAGGCTCAACTTAATCTTTGTTTCAAAGGTATTACGTTCAATCTCTGCTTGTCTCATAAAATATCCTTTTCTTTCTGTGCAAGTAACGTCACTAGTTTTTACCATCTAAAATATCAATGACTTTGTACAAATCTGCTTCGTTGATTTGGTAAGGCGCTTCTTTTCGTACAACTGGCTTAGCACAAAAAGCGATACCAATACCAGCTGTTTTAATCATTGGTAAATCATTAGCACCATCTCCCATAGCAATGGTTTGACTTAATTCTAAGCCATTTTCAGCTGCCCACTCAATCAAGCTAGCTTTCTTGACGTCTTTAGTGACGACCTCGCCAAGAACCTTGCCTGTCAAAACACCGTCTTTAACTTCTAAGCGGTTAGCCTTGACATAATCAAGTCCGATACGTTTTGCCAACACATCAACCGTTTCATGGAAACCGCCTGACACGACAGCCACTTTATAACCACGACGATGCAATTCTGCCACTAATTTTTCAGCACCATTTGTAAAATGCATGCGCGCAAGCACCTTATCAAAATGCTTTCTGGCAAGCCCTTCAATAAACCGACACGTTCATCTAACGCTTGTTTAAAATCAAGTTCACCATTCATGGCACGCGCAGTAATGTCAGCAATCTTCTCACCAACACCCGCTTCTTCACCCAATAAATCAATTCCTTCTTCTTGAATGAGGTAGAGTCCACATCCATTACCAATAATCCATTTACCTTAGTCATGACGCACCTCAATAGCTCTAGCATGAGCTTGTAATCCTTCAGCATAAGCAAGTGTTGTAATATCGTGACTAGCTGCATTCACAGCAATTTTTGAATATTGCATATACTGGATACGTTTGACAAAATCATGCACACCTAGCGCTGATGAGAAACGGCTTGTGCTAGTTGTTGGCAAAATATGATTTGCCCCTGCGTAATAATCACCGATTGGTTCACTCGTGAAATGCCCAAGGAAAACAGAACCCGCATTTTCAATCGCATCAAGATAATCATAAGCATTATCCATAGCAATTTCCAAATGTTCTGGCGCCACTTGGTTCATCAATTCAAACATTGCCTCAACAGAATCTGCAATGATGATACGACCATTATTTTCAACAGAAGCACGTGCAATTTCTTCACGTGGCAAGGTTTTAAGTTGTTCTTCGATTTCCTTTTCAACCGCATCCGCTAACGCTGCTGAATTTGTCACCAAAATCGCACGCGCACGCACATCATGCTCAGCTTGTGAGAGCAAATCTGCTGCAACGTATTTTGGATTGGCTGTGTCATCTGCGATCACACCAATTTCAGACGGACCTGCAATCATGTCAATACCAACAATACCGTAAACGAGTTTTTTAGCTGTCGCAACAAAAATATTTCCTGGTCCAGTAATCTTATCAACACGAGGAATTGTTTCTGTACCATATGCCAAAGCAGCAACACCCTGAGCCCCACCAATTTGATAAATCTTATCAACACCAGCTAACGAAGCAGCCACCAAAATCGCAGGTTCGAAATGCGCTTGTGGCGGTGTAATCATGATAATTTCTTTAACACCAGCAATCTTAGCTGGAATGACATTCATCAAAACAGATGACGGATAAGCAGCAGTTCCACCTGGGACATAAACCCCAACACGCTCAATCGGACGAATCAATTGCCCACGAACAACGCCTTCAGTTGGTTGGTCCTCAAATCCTTTTTCCAACTGTTGCTTGTGATAACTTTCAATATTCGCTTTGGCATTTTTGAGAGCTTCCAAAACCTCGGCATCAATTTCCTCAAACGCTTGGTCAACCAACTCCTTACCAACTTCAAAATTATCAAGCGTAATCTTGTCAAATTTTTCGGAATAGGCTTTAAGTGCTTTATCACCATTTTCTTTGACATCTTCTAAAATTTGAGAACCGCATCATCAACATCAAGATTTTCTTTGCTTAATTCTAATTGTTCTTGGTAGAGAATTTTTGAAATTTCTTCTGTCGTTCCTGTTAAACGTTTCATTTAAAAGCTACCTCCTCATTTCCAACGATATTTTCCAATTTTTGAATAAATGGCATGATTTCAGGATTATTTTTCAAAGCCGCTTTGTTCACAATCAATCGTGCCGAAATGCGGCAAATATCTTCATAAACTTTAAGACCGTTAGCAACTAGCGTATTTCCAGTCTCAACAATATCAACAATAGCGTCCGCTAAACCAATAACAGGAGCAATCTCAACACTTCCTTGAATTGAAATGATTTCGACATCTTCTCCTTTTTTATTGAAATAATCGGTCGCAATGGTTGGGTATTTTGTAGCAATTCGTTTTCGTTTATGGTCATGTGGGTCATAAGAATCCGTTGAAGCTACTGAGAATTTACATAAACCAAAATTCAAATCAAGCATTTCAAGATAACCTGTTGGGTGCTCAATCAACAAGTCCTTTCCGACCACACCAAGGTCAGCCACACCATGGCGCACATACGTTGTCACATCAGGTGCCTTGACAAGCAAAAAACGGAATTTTTTATCTGGGCTTTCAAAAATAAGATTACGTCCCTTATTTTCCATAAACGTCATGTCAAAACCCGCTTTTTCCAGAAGTTTTACCGTATCTTTTTCAATACGTCCCTTGGTTAAAGCAATCGTAATTTGATTTTCCATTAGGCACCTCCTTCTAAATTATCATGTACAGCTTGGTAAACGGCATCAATATCTACTGCCCAACCGACCGCAGTCAATTTTTTAGCCCCAAAACGTTCAAAAAGTTTATCGTAACGCCCACCTGAGGCAAAAGCGTCTGGCACCTTATCTCCAAAGACTTTGAACATCACGCCAGTATAATACGGCATTGTCGGAATTTGTGCCAAATCAATGTTGCTCTTTGGTAAAATTTCAGATACTTGATTGAGCAAGTTTTCCAAATCTGTTAAAGCAGCCAAAATCGCTTGATTCTTGACAAGTACACGCGCACTTTCTAAAACTTGATGACTTTCTCCAAAAAGATAAGGCAAATTTTTCAAAAACTCATCAAATTCACTTGGATATTTTTGGGTAAATTCATTTAACTGAGTGATATTTTTATCTTTAATCGCTTGTGCCAAAGTTTCTTCAACTGCTTGTGGCAAAGCCAAAGTTTCAAAAATGGTTTGTAAAATCGCAGCATGTGAAAATTCAAATTGATAAGACGGAATATCCGCTCTATCAAGAGCTTCCTTGGCTGATTGGATTGCCTCAAAAACAGCTTCCTTAGCTGGAAAACCAACAATCTCAACACCAGCTTGCGTGTGCTCATTCATCAAACCACGCATTTCTTCGTTGTATTTGAAAACCTTGCCCGAATAGGAGAATTTAATCGGCGTTTCAACTTGCGTCGAAGCAATGACACGTCCAATCTGACTGGTAATATCAGGACGAAGCGTCAGCAATTCACCACTTTTATCAAAGAAATTGTAATTATTTTTCGTAATCGTATCACTAAAGACTTCAAAATGTTCCAAGGTCGGTGTTTCAATTCGATTGAATCCCTGACTCATCAAGAAATCACTGATATCACGTTCTATTTTGTAGGTAACACGCGCACGTTTAAATAACTTATCATGCATTCCCACAGGTAATGTTGTTTTTTTCATTTTGTCAACTCCTAACATCATTAAAATTAGGCTTTCTGATAGTCTTTAATCGCTTCAATCACTCGTTCCATTTCAGCCTGCGTTCCGATTGAAATTCGCAAATGATTTTTGATACGTTCAACTTTCGGAAAATAACGAACATAGATATTCTTAGCTTGCAAATAATCAAATAAATTCGCTGCATCATTTTGAGGACATTCCGCTAAGACAAAGTTGGTCTTTGATTCTAAAACTGGGAAGTCAAGGTCTCGTAATTCCTTAGTAAACCAATCTCTTGTCGCTATAATTTTTTGACACGTATCTTCGTAATAATCCCATGATTCAACAGCCGCCACAGCTAATTTCTCAGCAATTAAATCAACATTGTAAGGATTGACCGAATTTTTAACGGCATTAATAACCGACATTAATTTTGGACTTCCCATACCATAGCCAACTCGCAAACCAGCAAGCGAAGCATCTTTTGAAAATGTTCGTGTAATAAAGACATTATCATATTTTTTGAGCAATGGCAGAGCTGTTTCACCACCAAAGTTAATATAAGCTTCGTCAATAATAACCACCACATCTTGATTAGTCTTTATAATCGCCTCAATAGCCTCTAAAGATTTGTAAATGCCAGTCGGTGCATTTGGATTCGTCAGAACAACACCACCATTATCAGCAATATAATCATTACCATCAATCTCAAAATCGCTAGTTAACGGCACTTCATGGTAATTAATGCGGTACAAATCAGCCCAAACTTTGTAAAAACCATAAGTCAAATCAGGAAATAGAACAGGCTCATCACTATTAAAAAATGCAAGAAATGCCATAGATAAAACATCATCTGACCCATTACCAACAATGATTTGACTTGGATCAAGACCATGTTGCTTAGCAAGCACAACACGTAGTGATTCTTGATCCAAAGTTGAATATTTCCGCAATTGATGAACGTCAAAATGTGAAAACACTTCTGCTACTTTTGGACTTGGTCCATAAGCATTTTCATTTGTATTCAATTTTATTAAATTTTCACCGCTTGGCTGGCTACCAGCTACATAAGGTTCAATATCTCTCAATCCTTTAATAGTTGTCATAATAACGCCCTTTCTATTTCTGATATTCAAAAACGCCCTACGCAAAAAAATGCAAGGACGTTAAAAACGTGGTTCCACCTCTGATTCAACAGCCAGTCGCCTAGACTGTTCTCATGAAGTACATGACTTCTGCTCCGTAACGTGGAACACTCGTCGTGCACTACTGTCAGCTCTATCAGCTGAGTTCGCACACGCGCTCAAGAATGTGTCGCCCAAGGATTGCACGCTTTTCTCACCACCAAGCACTCTCTGTCTGTTGTCTCAGGCTTTTTCTATCAACACTTTTATATTTAAAAATATTCTACAAGAAAATTCTGAAAATAGCAAGCTTAAAATCAAGATTTTTATATTTATACAAAAAAAATCTGCCAACTTTAGCTGATTTAGGTTGAAAAAGTCTTTTTTAATGCTTCTTTTAAGTTCCTCAATTTGCATTTTTAAGTTCAAACTTGCTTTATGCCGTCGGCTAATTTCAAAGAATCTCTGATTAATTATAGTTCTTTCAAAATATCATCTAAATTCTAGACAAATATCTGCAGCTTTTTCAATAGATGAACGAAATTCTGCCGCACCACCCGTTATACTGTCCGAAACCGTTTTAAGGATAAGATTTGGAATGTTATTCTGGTCACAAATCAAGACAATTGCTACACTTTCCATATCACAAATATCAGCCTTAAAGTCATGATTTAAGGTACGTTTCTTTGTCTCATCAGCAATAAATTTATCACCAGAAGCGCAGATAACTGGACGAATAAAAGGGTAATGATTTTTTACCAACTGCACATACTTCTTCGTTGTTGGCAAATAGATATCTTGATATTCCAAATAACGCCCAACTTCGCAATGGTCAGCGGCTGAGGTATCCATATCATAATGGATCACCTTTTCAACTAAACAAATATTGGTTACCTTTAATTCTTCCGTAAGAGCACCGACCACACCATAATTAACAATTAAATCGACATCAAAAAGGCTAATTAATAATTGCGTACAGGCAGCAGCTCTGATTTCTCCTGCACCTGACTGTGTAATATATAAAATTTTATCATCAAATGTAACCGAATAAACTTTAGCCCCTCTGATATCTTCTCTTTTGAGCTTATCAGCCTATTTTCTCACGACTGACTGTATTTCAACAGCCACCACCATACCAATCTTTTTCATTGTCACGCCTCATTTTAGTTATCAAAAAAGGTTTGGCAATTTTTCCAAACCTTTATATTGTATCAGTCAACACAGTCGCCTTAAAAACGAATTTGTTCACGTGTTTTTTCGTACGATGATACGAAACGATCTGTGACACCTGGTTCAACCGTTTCAAGTGCGTATGAAATTTCATCAAATGATGCTTGATAGTCATTATCAACTTCAAATAATTTCAAAGCGTGTTCAAAACTACTTTGCACACTTGGTTCAAAACTACGGTAACGATTTGAGTATTGCAATAATTGTTCTGTCAATGTCGCATTTTGAACCACTTGATAAGTAGCATTTTCAAGATTTGCAATAGCTGATGTCGCAACATCTGTTAAACGAGATACAGCTTCAATATCGATACGACCGCGACTAAGTTCATCAACTAACACTTCCAATTGTGAACTTGTTGTGAAGAAGGCGCTCAAAAAATCTTGTGGAATACCTGGTAAATTACGTTTTTCCATATAACGTTTAATCATATGTAAACGATTAATATATTGTTCCAAACTTTGACGAGCAATCGTCTCGATTTCTTCAATATTCTTAACTTGTTCAAAGACTTCCATTTGCCCTTCTTCGACAGCAGCCAATGTTTTTAAAGTTCTGTCAAAAGTCACTTGCAATTCAGAGAATGGCTTGTCTTGTGTCTCAAAAGCAACAACGATTGGCAACACTTCCGTTTCAATCTCTTCCAAATTTTTAGTAAATGAACGAAGGCTAAGACTTTCACTGTCATTTAAAATGTACTTGTGAGATAGACGTTTAATTTCATGAGCAAGTTGTTCATTATTTGCCTTAGCATGAACCAAATAGTCAGGAATAATCTTGCTATCTTTAAGCGCAGCCTTATGAGCAGCAATTTCGCGTTCAAACAATTCATACAATGAATCGATTTTCTCTTGAATGTGCTCATTTTTCATCACGGGCACGGTCTAAATCCAACGTAACAAGTTCAGAAGAATTGGCACGAATAGAGTCGCGAACTTCTTGGAAACGTGTTTCAATATTCTTTTCAGCAAAATGATAATTCTGCTCAAGCAGACGACGATAACCTTGCTCTAAATCATCAAGTTGGTCTGGGAAATCATCCTCTAATTTTGCAACAATCGCTGGAATTTGTTCTGAAATCTGACCAAGTGCGATAGTGTGTTCTTCTGCACGATCAAGCACTTCAGACGCTTCAACAGGGTCACCAGTTGAATTAAGCGTTACAAATTGAGAAAACTCAGCTTCAATGTTTTTTAATTGTTTTTCAATCTCAGACATTGTAGAGCCAAAATTATCCTCTTTTTCTGAAATAGAAGCTTGCAATGTTTCGTACAAATCTAAAGCGTGTTTAACACGAGCACTATTTTTTTCTTCTTGTTCTTTCAAGACAGCAAGTGCTTCACGAATCGAATTAATGTCCTCTTCAACTAAATTTAATTGGCTTTCGACATTATCAATTTCGTGTTTTGCTCTAATGAATTTAAAACTATCATTTAGATTTTCAGCTTCAAAAATATGATTTTCAATATCCGAAAAAGAATTTAAAGAAAGGTCAACCCATTTTTGATTCCATTCACGAAATGTTGTCTGACTTTGTCCAATAAGATGAAGATTTTTAACAGCCTCAACTTCTTCATTCACAGGTAAGCCAAATAATGATTGTTTTCTTTCTTCTAAACTTGCAATCAATGAATCGTTTCGCTTGCGTACAATAACGCCAACTAGGTAAGCAACAATTACTAATAAAACTATTGCTACAAGCAGTAATATAATTCCGCTCGACATTTAAAACTCCTTATAAATTGTCTTTTTATCGTAAAAAATAGCTATAACATTACGATTATAACATACTTAGAGATTGTATGCAGTAATTTTTCGTCAATATTCTCATTAAATATCAAGCGTACTGTAAACCGCATTTTCTTCGATGAACTCACGACGCGGCTCTACCCTATCTCCCATAAGCATATCAAAAATCTTATCTGCTTCAGCGGCATCATCAACAGAAACTCTCGCCATTAAGCGATTCTCTGGATCCATTGTTGTTTCCCAAAGTTGGTGATCGTCCATTTCTCCAAGACCTTTGTAACGTTGAACCGTTGGTTTTGAACGTCCAACACTATGACGTGCCATAGCTTCTTGCAATTCAATTTCTTGATTGGCACCTGGTTGAATGTACTCTTTAATTTCACTACCAACTTTGATACCGTAAATCGGTGGTTGAGCAATGTAAACATACCCTGCTTCCAAAACAGGACGCATGAAACGGTAAATCAGCGTTAACAACAAGGTACGAATATGGCTCCGTCAACATCGGCATCAGTCATGATAACAAGCTTATGATAACGCGCTTTTGAGACATCAAATTCAGCACCAAAACCTGTTCCCATAGCTGTAAATAAACTACGAATTTCTTCGTTAGCAAGAATTTTATCCATGCTAGCTTTTTCAACGTTCAAGATTTTACCACGAATTGGTAAGATTGCTTGGTGCTCACGATCACGTCCTGATTTAGCAGAACCACCCGCAGAGTCCCCTTCGACGATGAACAATTCATTCATAGTTGCATCATTTGAAGAACAGTCAGCTAATTTACCAGGAAGATTTGAAATTTCAAGTCCTGATTTTTTACGTGTTACCTCGCGTGCACGTTTAGCAGCGATACGAGCTTTAGATGCCAGAATACCTTTTTCAACGATTTTCTTAGCAATCTGTGGATTTTCTAATAAGAAACGGCTGAAAGCTTCGCTAAATAAACGATTTGTAATTTTAACAACTTCGGAATTTCCAAGTTTCGTCTTCGTTTGTCCTTCAAATTGAGGATTTGGATGTTTAACAGAAATAACTGCCGTCAACCCTTCACGAACATCCTCACCAGTTAAATTGTCATCTTTTTCTTTTAGCAATTTATTCTGACGAGCATAGTCATTAATCACACGTGTTAGAGCTGTACGGAAACCTTGTTCGTGCGTACCACCTTCATGCGTGTGAATGTTATTGGCGAAACTCATCACTGTTTCATGATAACTAGTTGTATATTGCATGGCTACTTCAACAGAAACACCGTCTAATTCACCATCAGTATAGATGGATTTTCAAAAATAGCTTCTTTATTTTCGTTGATAAATTCAACGTAGCTTGAAATACCACCTTCGTAATGGTAATGTTTTTCTTGCTCAATTCCTTCACGTTTATCAGTAATTGAAATACGTAAGCCACGGTTCAAAAAGGCTAATTCTTGAATACGTTTGGCTAATTTATCAAAATCAAAAAACCGTTGTTTCAGTGAAAATTTCTGG